>Ga0315336_1000863_pt1 | contig 69546 bp, 51 predicted proteins | sample ASW5metaG_FD_204512 | JGI IMG/M metagenome (GOLD analysis project Ga0315336, IMG submission 204512) | Ammonia-oxidizing marine archaeal communities from Monterey Bay, California, United States - ASW #5 | ecosystem: Environmental > Aquatic > Marine > Intertidal zone | place: USA: California... | reverse complement strand
CCCAGAGGGTGCGAGTCAGTTCCTCGTTGGAAGGCTCAATCCGCTCGATGATCCTTTCGAACGCGGCGTTGGCGGCCTCGAGAAGCACAGTTCGGTCGGTCCCGGCGACTGGCAAGGACGCAATAACGGCATGGGAATCCATGACGAAGTTTCCTTTTGGAAATGGCGGTCTCTTCCCTCAGCATTCTCGGCCGCCATGCCGACGCTGGTCTTGAATCGGTGGCTCGTCGAAGCGCCAGGCGCCACCTTATGCTCACATGCGCAGCAGCAGAATACGGAAGAATTCGACAGATGCAATCGAAGGTTCCTGGCGAAGAATTTTGCTGCTGGGTGCGGCTCACAACCTGTGCAACAGTTTGCCAGTGCACGCGGTGTCTCTATTTCGCGGCAACGGTCCCGTTCTCGAAGTGCAGTCTGATCGTCTCCTGCAGTTTGCCTAAGGTGCCGTCCTTGCGAAACCGCGTTCCGTTCACAAGGAAGGTTACATCCTTATCGCTAACGTAGAGCGTGGTTCCTGTGACGGAGAGACGCACGAGCCGGCCGTCGCTCTGAGTCGTCACGATGTCTCCAACCTCGATCCCGAGGATCGACTGGGCCAGAGCAGTACGCTGAGCTTCAAGCTCTGTCTCCCAGCGCTCCAGTTCAACTTCAAGGCTCCTCCACGCCTGTTGCGCCGACAGGAACGGCCGGCTCTCGCCGAACCATAACCTGTCCGCAATCGCAAGTGTCGCGTCGGGAACGGCCCGCTCGACTGAATAAGCAGCACGAGACACCATCTCAAGTACCCGCTCAGCCTCGATCAGACCGCGAAGGCGCTTTTGATACGGTGCCGCGGTGGCCTTGGAAATGACATTGGGCAATGCAATCTCTCGCGCCGGCATGTAGTCGATCGGCATGATCGCCTCCAACCTGATCCTGCCGGTTGCGAAGCGTTCCGGTGGATCCTCTTCGCGCCAAGCCCTGCGCATGCTCTCTACCCAGATCTCGCTTGTTGAAACGCACAGCGTGCTATCAAGCAGCATGTGCGACTCCGGTGTATAGATATGGTGAGCTGACCAGGCATGATCAGTTGCGATGAGCGGCATGACCACGTGTCGGAGCCGCTGATGCCGGACAAGATGGACAAGATTCGCGATCTGCTCCTGCAATTGCACCGTTAATCGCACGAAGACGACAGGCCCCTTTGCGGTGTACCAAGCCCTATTGCCCTCGCTTTCAAACACGATCACTTGCGGCCGAGCGAGCGGCAGTAGCTTTTCGACGAGCTTGGCCATGCTACCTTGGATGGAATGTCCCCAGCGCGCTGTGACTTTTCCCTCTTTGATCCAATCCTGCGCACGGTTCTGGATGAGAAGCAGGATCTGCGTGGCAATGGCCGGGTCTAATTCAGGCAGCCGACTCCCCCGTACTTTGGCTCCTTCCACCTCGACGCCACGTGCCCTCAGGTCAGACAGGGCAGCCTCGTAGAACTGTAGCTGCAGTTTCGATAGCGATTCTGCCGCTCTGACCCTCGCGGCCTCGCGACGGTTGCGGTCAATTTCCTCCCGAAAGGCCGCGAGCGGTGGACGTCGCCGAGTCTGGCCCGACTGGATCCGAGCCCAATACCCGCGTGGCGGCTTTGGAACCTGGAGACGCGTGCACAACTTTCCGATCGCCACGTCCGATACGCCAAGGTCCTTGGCCACTTCCCGCGTAGGCTTCTCCCAGACCAGTGCAAACAGTTCCTCCCGAGAGAGTTCTTGTCGAGGCATGCGATTTCCTTTCGGAGGTTAGGCTGCGATCTCCGGACTTGGTCCGCACGAATGCGCCGACCGATGCGACGGCATATTTGGACTGGCTCGCAGTTCTATGCCTGCCAACTATTCTGCCGCCAATCTCAGTGCGGTCGTGGGCGCAAAAAGCACGCGCAACGGCTGGGGTTCGGTTCATGCGAGTTGCCGCCCAAGGTGGTGGGTACACGCGGGCTAGTCCCCCGACTTTAACATCCAGTCGATATTGGCAAAGATGCTGGATTCGCCGCTAGCGGTGACGCAGCCCTCGCCCGATAATTGCCGAAAATGGAATCAGGGGTGAGAACAGGCCAATGGCGACAGCGTCTCTGATCGTCAAGGGAGCGCTTCAGTCCGATCCGCTGTGCGGCACGTTTATGCACATGGCTGAGAAGATTTGGATCGACCTCGGGAGAGCGCGTGGGCTGGGACTCAGCCGCGGCGAAGAAACCGTCACCGACGATCTGCTCCTAGGCGTCCAAGGCGCCCATCCGGCCGAGGTGGCGACCTTCCAGTTCAACAAGCATGAGGAAGGGAAGACTGGCGCCGACTGGGAATGGTGGTTGACGGATGGAAGCCTTTGGCTCGGCCTTCTGATCCAGGCGAAGATTCTCCATCCCCAGTCCAACCTCTATTCCAAGATCAAACACAAAGTCAGCGGGCGCCCGCAGATTGAGATCCTGATTGACCAGGCCCACCATAAGGGTATCCCGGCCCTCTACTTCTTCTACAATCATACGCGGCTCTCATTTCCGCCGCTCACCTGGAAATGCGGCTCGACCGACCCGCAGATTGAACAGCTCGGCTGCACCGTTGCTGATGCATTCGCGGTCAAGCCTCTGGTGCGTCCCGGCGGTGTCGGCATCACCACACTCGATCCAATTACGATGCCCTTGCGCTGCCTAGTCTGTTGCCGCGGCCTCGTGCGCGCGCCGGACGATTCACTGCCGAACAGGGCGGACAGCATCGTTCGTCGACTTCAGCTCCTTGGCGATCGGGATATCGACAAAACCAGCGGCCACACCACGTTGTGGAGCAAACCTCCTTCATACGTGCAGCAGCTCCTCGCTGCCCCTTCGGATGAACGGGCGGCGGTCATGGAACGATTGCGCTCCGAGGTTGGGCCGATCGGATCCCTCGTCGTCATGAAGGAGCCACACGGTCACTTCCGCGACTAGGATGCGCTCGGTCTCCACCGTGTGCCAGGAGCAGGAGGTGGGATAACACAGGATCGGTTGCGCCGGCATGGAGCTTGAACGCGTGGCAGTCGGCGTCGATGTCGCGGAGCACCTGCGAGAGCGACCTATTTAGAGCGATATATATCCACCTTTGTCTCCAGGCACTTCCGCAGGTTGAGATCGGTCGCCCCGATTTCGTACCAGCTTGCCGGCTTTTGGTAGAAGTCTAGGCCGCGCCCGATCTTGATCACCCAGCCGTTGTCCAGCCGAATTTCACGGTCGTGCAGGTTCGCATTGAGCTTGATGTCCAGAACCACGTCCAACTCGAGGAGGCTCTGCTTCAGGTCTTCCAGCTTTGCCGCGACGTCGGCGAACTGCGTCTTGTCGTCGTAGCCAGTGATGAGACTGATTTTTCGCACCGATCCAGTTTTCAGAACGGTCTCGCAGAACCGCACAAAATTCTGGACCTGGTGCTGCGCGCGGATGTAGGGATCCTCGATCACGACCTCCTTTGCACCGGCAATGTACGGCCCCAGGATCGACTCGTAGCTGTGACCCGTGTCCCCATAGAGAATGGTGAAGTGCTGGTCATTGGGCTCCTCTGGCGGCGACCCTCCAACCGATGATGGGGACACGGGCATTGTCGCTGTCTGAGCAACGGCATCGGAAGCGGGCGGGGCGGTCGGCCCCTCCGACGTCCCTGTCGCTGCCTCGTCGATCGGCGGCTTGATCCTGCGGCGAGCGGGCTCCTGTGTCGCCACCGCGTTCTTCGATTCAGGACAGAAGACAACGACTTCCTCATCGTCCGCTTTGAAGTATGAAAGGTTGATGCGTGCGAATTCGTCATCCGGCTTGCGCTTGTTCATCTGCTCCTTCACGCGGCGCCTGCACTCGATGGCGTACGAGACGTACTCCTCGAACTCCTCGTCGGTGGGTGGGCCGTTCGGGTGCAGCACCTTCAGGAAGGCGCAGATCGTCTTCTTGATGCCTTTCTCATCGCGACCTTCGACCGACCTGCCAAGCCGGACGCGCTTGCTGACCTCTTCGTAGCGGTTCGTGTGCTTGAACTGATGATGAAAGGCCTCGGCGAGATAGTCGGTAATGAAACCGTAACGGCTGGTCAGGAATTCACTGCTGTTCTTCGGCATCTCCCAGCCCGGAATGTAAGCAGCGAAGCGGTCCATCACCGCCAGATCGAGCTCCGGTGGGAGCGGCTGGAAGAGGTCGTACTCGGTCGAGTTCACGACCTGCTGCACCGACAGGTCGATATTGCCGACGAAGCTCATGCTCGCATCGGCTATGACTTCTGCCCCGCGTGAAAAGCGGCCATTGGCCATGAAGTCCTTCATGATCTGGATGGTGTCCGGATCGCGGACCTTGATCCCGCCTACCTCGTCGAAGGCGACGGTATCCCAATAACCGACCAGGCCGACCTTACGACGAGCGTTGTTGTAGAACAGTGTGGCCTTGGTAGCTTGGCCGCCGGAGATCAGCGTCGCATAAGGCGAGAACTCGCTGAAGAAGTAGGATTTGCCTGTGCCGCGAGGCCCGAGCTCGATGTAGTTATAGTTGGGCTCGACCAACGGGGCCAAGCGAGCGATGTAGTGGAGCTTCACACGATGCGAGAGCTTCGATGGCTCCAGCCCGACCGAGCGCATTATGACATCCAGCCATTCATCGCGCGTGAACGCGTTGCGGCCTTCCGTGTACTGCGGGAAGTCGAATCTTGAGAGCTGGATCGGCCGCAAATCCTCGATGTAGAAGGCGTAGTCGTCGTCCTCGATGTCGTTGTGCGCCAGGGTCACCTCTGCCCATATGCCGCCCTCTAGCAGGCGGTCGTTCTCCCGGTAGAACTTCTCGCCGACGGCGATGCGCTGCGAGTTGAAGTTCTCCAGCGCCGCCCAGTGCCGCTTCTCCTTCTCGACGTAGCGAACGTGCACCTTGTCGATAAAGCGGTGCTTGCCCTTGGTGGCGACCTTCGACTGGGCGGCGTTCGCCTCGTCCGGTCGCACGTAGTTATCTTGGAGAGTTGCAAGGACAGCTTCCATTCCGGCGTCCAGCTCGGCCTGGCTGTCGCTGGCGCAGTAGCGCGCCAGCAGGAACTCGAGGACGAAGGTCGGAACGTTAGTTCCCTTCTTGATCCGATGCAGCAGATCCTTGCGGACGACCTTTCCGTCGAACGCTGAGGTCAGTTGCTTGTCGAGTTCGTCCATCGTGCTCATACAGTGTAGTCCGTCTCGAGGGACAGCGTGGCGTAGCTCGCCAACGTCGTCGGGTTGAGCGCTCTTACGGTGAACTTGCCTTCGAAGTCAGGATCCATGCGCAGGGCAATCTGCTTGCGCTGCCCAGGAGTCAACGTAACGGTTCGCGTGGCGGGGTTCACGTCGCCACCGGGCCGTGGCTCACCGACGACATTCGCTCTGGAATCCTGGGCCTCGAGCAAGATCTCGATCGCCAGATCTTGAGTAAACATATCGTCGGAGAGGAGCCCGACATCGAGAACGGGGACGCGGGTTGTGATGCGCTTTGCACCGTTCTTGTAGGTGAGCTCGACGGTCACTTTTCCGGCGGCCGTATGTTCCTTGGTATCTAGGCGCGCAACCAGCACCGGAACCACGGCCTCGGCAAGGGAAGCGCCTCCGTGGAAATAGAGATGCCCGGCCCGATAGGGGGCCATGCTGCGCGGCAACGCTGCCTGTGCGAAACCGCCGCGGATGCCAAGCTTGTCTGCGCTCATCACGAGGCTATGCGCGTCGCAGGTGCCATCGCCGAGCAGCATGCGATCGTGCGCATTGACCGGCCACTTGCCCTGGGGCTTGAGGCACACGTCACCCGCCTCTGCCTGGGCGTTGAGAAAGAAGCCATGATCGGTCGCGATCACCGCTTCCTTAAAGCCCTCGTTGCGCAGCTTGTGAAGCGCCACTCGGATAAGCTTCAGGGTATTGAGGATCAGGCCGAGTGTGGATTCGGGATTGCTCTCGAGATGGCTGTCGATCTCCGTCGAGCGAAGCACGAGCAGGTCGGCTGTCGGCGCGATCTTAGACTTCCCTCGGACGAAATCGTTGAGAGGCATCTCAGTGAAGCGATCGCCGAAGCGCTTCCTCAGAACTTCCATACGCTGGCCGACGTTGGCGACAGGGACGCCTGAGAGCTTGGGGACGAGCGAGCCATCTGCGGATTCCAGCCTCAGGTCTGTCCGCGCACCCGGCAAGAGGCTCGCCATTCCTACTGGAGTGATTGTGGGCAACTGGACGTAGGCCGCCTGTAGCTCCACCGGGCCGTCCTCGGCGAGCAGCTTCTCCAGGGCTACGCCTAGCTCATAACGCAATGCGTCGATCATAAGGTAGGCGACGCGACGCCCGCTCTCCTTCAGGCGATCCGCCAAGATTCGGTCGAAGACGTCCGCGTTGGCGAACCGCCCGGGCGGCGGCCAGCCTTCGGTCTCGAGATGTTTGACGAAGACAGCCTGAACCTTCTCGGCGAGACGACGGTAACGGGTGCGTGCCTGACTAATGACCTCGTGCATCAGGTCATGTAGATCGAGGAAATCGCCAACCGCCTGTTCGAACTCGCGCTGCAGACGATCTGCCTCACGGAGGCTCGCCAGATAGAAGTCCAGCAGGTCGGCCTGCCGGCGGGAGTTTCCCGGCAGCTGGCGTTCGAAATCCTCGCAAGCCTCGATGAGGCCCAGGCCCGCTCGGATCAGTTCCCACTGTGCTTGGCTTTCGCCCTTTCCGAGCCACACCGAGTTCTTGCGGCGTCCAAGCACTTGGCGCGTGATGTCGGTGTCATTGGACTTGATGCCACGGATCGCAATCCGCAGGAAGGTTCGCTCCTCGAACGGAAAGGTATCCCGCTCTCCGAGATCCTCGATGGCGCGACACTGTGCGGGCAGATCAAGCTCTGCTTCGATGCTCTCGGCGCGCTCGATGTAGACGTTGCGCAGCTTGGGATCGCCACGAAGGTACTCGCATACACCCTCGACGATGGGCCTTGCCTCGACCGGCGCGTGTGGGACCCCCTTCAGCGCTTCCGGAAGTGCAACGGGCAGATCGAAAACGAATTCACTGAAGAGAACGAAGCGCCAGAGCTCGTCGGCGAGCGAACTCCAACTGTTCCCTCTCGTCTTCACATTCATAACCAACGTTGCTCGTAGGAAGTCGCGAGCCTCTCCGATCCAGGCTTGCTGGGCCTGCAGCGCTTCCGCCTGGCGCTTGGTCGGAGCGAGGAGCGCCATCAAGATTTCGCGGGAAGATTCAACCTTCAGCGCTGCTCGCAGTTGCGGCCAACTCGCGCCGTTTCCGATCGCGTCGATGACAGAGAACTCGGGACCATCAGGAGTGCCGGCGAATACGCGGCGGATTTCAGTCGCGTGATCCGGCTTGGCGCGAAGGCAGAGGCTCAGATACTCGTCCCCATCGTCGCTCGGGAAAGCAGCGCCGCTCGCGGCGTAGATCGAGAACGGGTCGACTTGCTTCTGCTCGTCTGTCTCCGGTCGCCTGTTCGGCACGTAGATCAGCATCGCGTCGAGCCTGCCCTGAGGTCTTCCAAGCTCACGCAACGCAACCAGCGCGGCTTGGCGGCTCTCGATGCTGCTCTCGGAAGCGTCAATGATACGGATGCCATCTCCTTCAAGGCCCGAGCAGAGTGCTTGGTAACGGCGGGCGGGATCATAGACGACGAGGCAGCCCGCCTTCAGCAGCCGCGGGCGCAGCACCGTGTCACGAATGAAGTCGGCGATGCTCATGCGCTTGGCCACATCCCGAGGATGGCCATCGCCTCGCTGCGCATTGAGGTCGACCTGTCGACGATGGCAACTTCATTCCAGTCTGTCCGGTCCTCTAGGGTCGAATTGAGATAGAGTCCGTTGCGATAGCCAATGAAGTCCCCATTTTCGTTCACCCTGTCGCGCTTTCGATCGAAACTCATCTTACCCAGGGACGAATTGTAGCCGCTGAGGGTCAGATTGCCGATCTGATGCGCGCATCGTTGACGAACGGTATCCGCCGTTTCGACGTCGGATTGAAGCATCTTGACCCATTCGACGCCTAGCTTCTCGGTCTTTGGCAAGATGTGCTCTACAGTGAAGATCGGCTTACCGTGAGCGTTCAGTGCCCAGAGATCACGCTTGGATTCAGCCGTTTGATGACTTTCTTCGATCTTACACAGCAAGAACCGCGTGGCATCATAATTCTCGATGTATAGGTCACCTTTGAGTTTCTCCTCGCATTGTTGCCTGGACGGAGCCCGGATTCTCAACACCGTCTCGGCACCGGCAGCGAAGGTGCCCGCATTTTCGATCTCAGAGTCTCGCAGCTTCTTGACCAAGGAATTGACGAGATCGGCGAACAAGGGATCCAAGTCACGCGTGGCGGGAACGTCCGTCAGGTTCCTCCAGAAGAACCACTTGGTCAGAAAGTTAGCCAGGGTTGCAAGCAGGGGCGCTTCGTCCCAACGTCTTGCGGAGGCGACATGGTGGACCCAGAGCAGAAATCCATATACAGGTGCGGCCCCCAATCGGTGCAGATCGGCCAGACCATCAGCTGTTGCCGCCCCCCATTTCTGTTCCGCTGCCTCGCGATCGAGCAATGCCGCATATACGCGGCCGCGTGCCTGCAGCTCTCTGAACAACAGCTTAGGGTTGCGTTCGGTCAGCTCGTCATAAATCTTGATCAGATTTGATTTGGTTGCACGGGCATGGCCTCTCACATCGACCCGCCTGAGGTAACGAAACGTGTTGTAGAGCTGGCGCAGGTACCTCTCTTGGATCGTTGGGTCCGGCAAGAGGTCGATTAAGTCCCTCCATTCGTCGAATGCCCGATCAATGCCGTAGTTGCGGTGTCGGTCGAGTTGGGCCAGGAGGTTGTTCTTGATGATATCGATCGCGGAAAGCGGGATGCCGCGATTGTTTATCGTCTCGAACAGGACGAACGCATCCGAATGGCTGGGCACCTCGATCTTAACGAGGACGGCGGCCTTAAGTTTGTCGAGCACTTCAAGGGACTGTTCGACGCTCAGCCTCTGCAACTGCTCACGAAAAAATGCGAATGCCTTCGCGATCCGGCGATTCCCATAGTGAGTCAAGCCCTGCGGCGCTGGTGCGAGTTTGGGAAAAACCTGGTTGAGGACCCGCTGGAAGTCGGCTTTGTTATTGCCTTGTTCGCTCGGCTCGAACCGCCATGCGCTCGCGGCCTTCGCTCCATCGGTTGGCTTAACGAAGATGCGCTTTCTCAGATTTGCAAGCTCAAGGGTCAGGTCATCGTCGGGCTCTGGATTGTCCTTAAGCCGCTGATACAAAGCGCAAAACAGCAGCGTAATTGTCGTGAATCGCTGCTGTCCATCTATGAGTTCCAGTCTGCTGCCGGCCATCGAATCCTTCTGATTGTTGACGCAGATGATGGAGCCAAGGAAATGGCCTTCTGGGGAGTCTCGCAAATCGTTGAAGAGGGAGTCCCAATTCTCTCTCCCCCACACGTATTCGCGCTGGTACTTAGGGATAAAGAATCGTTGAGCGTTGTCGACACCGAAGTAAGTGCTGACTGGATAGTCTTGAACACTACTGATCATTCGTCTCCCCGCTTCCTGTCCGTCTTCGCTTTCTGATCAGGTTCGACATAGAGGTGCTCAAGATCGTGTGCGATGGCGAGCGACTTGTCGGTCTTGCACTTCTCACGCACACGGTCGGGCCAGCAGGCCATGGCGAGGTGCGCCCAGTCGTAGTCGCCTTTCTCGAGCTTCGCCCAGGTGTCCTTCAGCACCTTCTGCCAGGGCTTATGCCGGAAGAGCGGCCAGAGCGGGGCGGCGGTGATCTGAACGCCGTCGTCGTGGTTCGGGCGATAGGTTGGGGCGATCCGCAGCAGTATGTCGCGCAGTTCGATGAGTTCGAGTTCGAGAGCCTGTAGCGCTTCGAACGCCGTCTCGTCGTCGCGCGACCGGGCAATACCCTTGTCGCGCAGCCCGGCGGCATCGCGGCCGACCTGCTTCAGCTTCGGTTCGATAAAGTCGTTGACGGCGGTGTAGAGCGACTGGCTGGTCAGGCTGGGGTAGTAGAGCCAGAGCGTGTAGCCGCCGAACGGAGTCGAGAGCGGCCAATAGATCGGCGCCTTGCGGCGGCTCTTGCTGTAGCGCTGTAGGTGAAAAGGGAAAAATTCGCGTTGCAGCCAACGGCGCACGTCACTGGGGACGTCGGCCCTAACGAGGGCGAGAACTTCCTCGATCAGCCGGGCCAGATCGTGCGGATGGCCATGGTCCTCCACCAGAATGCCGAAATGGGCGTGGAATGGCTCGGCACCGTCCGGCAGCATGCCGGGGCTTTTTGCGGGCAGTGGGTCGAATGGCTCGGGTTCGGGCGGCACGGCGCGCTCGCCGGTGGCCAGGCGCCAGTCGAACCGGCCGAAAGCCACACCCACGGCCCAACTGAGCTGCCCGTCCGTCTCGTCGATGGTGGTGGCGCCACCTTCATCATCGGCGTCATCATCCGCCGCCCCGCCGCCTTTTTCCTCGCCCGGCATCGCAGTGCCATTGGCCCCTTGCGCTATGGCGCGGTCGGCCTCACTGAAGCCATAGAGGTCGAAAGCGATAGCGTTGATCTCTGCCTGGATGCGTATCAGCTCTGCTTCTATGGCGGGCGGATCATAGTCACCCAAGCGGGCGCGCAAGGCAGCGGGTACTAGGAAGGCGTGTGAAGTCTCTTCGATCGTGTCGAGAGTACGTTTGAGAGACCAAGCGCGGCGGGTCAGCGCGGCAAGCGTGGCTTGCTGGTCAGCAGTTAGGTTGGGGACGGGGGTCTTTTGGATAACGCCGACTTCGTAGGAACCAAATGCCATTTGCAATGATACCAGCAGTCCGAAAGCGTGGCTGTTGACTAGTGCCAACAAAGCCAACAAGTCATCGGGAGCATCATCGGCGACAAAGGCGGCCGGGCCTTTATCGGCAAAGATACAGCCTCTGGGCAAGGCGCGTAAGCTTAGGCCACCCTGCGTTCGTCGCGGCCAAGTCAGGCCGGGACGGCCGAAGAATTCGGTATTTTGTGGTCTTGAGTTGAGCTTACCAGTTTCCGGGTTGAAAAGATTCCGAATCTCTTTTCCGTCGCCTGCCCAATTTCCGACCAGGTGAAGATCAGCATAGAAGGGCGAATATGAACCACCCTTCGCAAGGCCCAACCACCTGTCGCCTCCCGTGGTCGTTTCCCACCAAGCCCGGACAAACCGAAAGTCATCCGCAGTAGCCGTACCTTGTCGTGCCTCTCTCTCATGACATTGAAAGGCTGGGAGGGCTTGGAACATCCGCCGTACCGTGTCGCTCACCCAATAGGCGAACGGTGCCCCTGGCACGGCTCGAAAAGAATCTGGCTCCACTTGAAACACTCGTTCGTCATAGGCATCAACACGTACGGCCGTACACCTAGCCACCAAGTTGTTGGCCTTATCCTTGTCTGCAAGCAGGCGCAAAAAGGTTGTCATGCCTGCTTCTCCAACACATAGGCAGCGGCTTCCACCATAGCGTCATCCATAACGCCATAACCCAAATCGCCCATAATCTCGGGGCGCGCGATGCCGAGCGCCACCTCCTCTCGCCATTTCTGAAAGCTGGATAGGAAAAAGCAGGCGCGCGACGTGATGGCGCCCAGCCGACCGCTGCTGCGCAGAAGGCCTAGGCCGCGCTCGACGAAGATAGAGAGCAGGTCGTTCTTGCTCTTGGGGTAGGCTTTGGCGAGTTGATCCTTGGTATTGGCTGCAAGCGCACCAAAGGGCGGGTTCATGACCACTACATCGAAGACTTCACGGCAGACATCTATGATCCTGAGGCCCTGCAAGGCATCTTCAGCGAAAAGGCGGCCTTGGTAGGTTGCCTGAGCGGCGCTTGCGAACTCCGCAAGGGCATCTCGTAGGCGCTCTTCGGCCTTGCGCCATTGCGCCACATCCTCAGCCTTGAACAGATCGCCATGTTCGCCAAAGACCGAACGGACAAGGGCGGGTAGTTCCTTCTCTGTCTGTAGCAAAACGCCAAGCTCGGGCAGCCTCTTAAGCAGGAACAGAGTCCGCTCGAACAGCTCTGCATCCAGGAAATCCAGCTCTTCCATGAACTTCTTGCGCAGATCCACTTCGGCCGGTGGCGCCACCGCCGCCACGACGTGCCCGCGCCCGATCTGAGGCCGGTCCTTAGCTCTCAGGTCCGCTTCATGCCAAGCCCGCTGCGCCCGTAGCCACAGTGCCAGCGAAGCGATCTGCGCCGCCCGCGGGTCAATATCTACCCCGTAGATGTTGTGCTCGATGATGAGCCGCGGTGCGTCGCGCAGTAATGCCGCCAGGTCCGGGTATGTTTGCGTGAGGGGCTTCAAATCGGAGCTGCCGCCCATCTCAATATCGAGGCTGCCGGGGCCGTGCCTCTTCTCCCAATCCCAAGCCTCGCGGTAGATATCAAGGAAAAGATCGAAGGCGTAGAGCCCGAAATGCATGGAACCGCACGCCGGATCCAACAGCTTGACCGTGCGCGGATCGCGAATCCTGCGGTAACTAATGAGCGTGGGACGTTTTCCTTCGTCGTCCTTTAGTCGGCGGATGATCTCCTGACAGGTAGCGACAAACCACGGCTCGCGATAGACCTCGCCGCTGCCGCCATGCCGATCGGATCTGCACTCCCAGAACAGACCGTCCCAAAGCTCCTGGGTCCGCAATCCCTGGAACTGGCGATCTCGCAGGAATGGCTGGAGACGGTGAAACTGCGCACCCCAATCATCCGGAAAGCGCTGGTAAGCATCAACGCATTGAGCGAATTCGATCATCGCCTGGATTCCGGCATCGCTCGTGTCGAAATGCGGGAGGCGGTCGAAATCGTGCTCGATCAAGGCCTGCGCAATGCCGGCGCAGGCTGGATCCATCTCGCTCGCCCGGCCCCAAAAGACGTCATCTGGCTTGAAGAGCATATATTGACATCGGTCGCGGAGCGATGTGCGCCCGGCTGTCATCTCGAACCAGAGCCGGCCAAGCGTGTTGTCGACCAAGAATTCAACGACGTATCGCGGCGTGAAGAACTGGTTGCGTACGGCAAGCTCGCGGCTGTTGCGCGGGGCCTGCGAGGCATCACGCATGGCTTTGCGCTCTTCCTTCGAATTGAAGTACTGGTAGATCCAGCCGATCGTCTCGTCTTCGGCCCACAGCCGCTCGATCTCACCGTGGTTGATAAGGTCCAGGATCTGGAGCAGAGCACTCTCGCGCGGGAAGAGGCGGCCTTGGGGCGAATAGCGGTCAAAGAGGCTGGGTAGGCCCTGCGCAAACTCGTCGAAAATGCTGTGGAGATAAGCACGATAGGCATCCCCCGTCTCGCCGAGCCCGCTCCCAGCCAGGCGGGAATAGAGCTGGAAACCTTTCGCTTGGTAGCCACTGCCGACCGTCTCGATCAGCAACCCGCGCGCCTCCGCCATCCGCAGCGCTGCCAGGCGATTAAGTATCGTGAAGGCCTGCTCCCGCACGATCCGGTCTAGGCCTGACTTGGGGTCGGTGCTCCCGTCGGCGCAGTAGTGCGCGAGCGTGTCACGCAGGATTCGCGCTGTCTCCCGCTGCGGGTCGTTCAGGTGCCGAAGATTCTCCAGCGGCGCAATCGTTCCGGACAACGGATCGAGCCCGTAGTCGTTTTGCAGCTGCCGGGTGTATTCCTCCTCGAGCACATGTCGTGCGTCGGTGACGAACCGCTGCAAGCGGCTTCGAGTTGATTGATCGAACGCCATCAATCCTCTCCGCCGATTACAAACGAAACCTCGATCTCATCGTAGAGCGCAAGCTCGGCTTTGATGTCGTTGAGCCTCCGGATGACGTCGTCCAGGACCTCGGCGGACGACAGCTTTGCCGGTACCGCGATGGACCGTTCGAGCTTTCCGCCCCCATCTGCCTTGTACTTTGCTGCCTCCTCTTCGAGGTCCCGACGGATGCGTTCCTGACGCTGCAGATCGATCGAGCGTTTCAACTCATCGATCGTGCTGCTTATGTCGTAGTCACGCGCCAGTAGGCTCCTGAGTCCTGCTAAGTCCTCGGAGGCCCTAACCTTCAGCCGTTCCAAGCGGTCCGCGGCGTTGCTGCGATCCTCCTGATTCAGCTCTTGCCACTCGGGAAGCCGCTGCAGGTCATCGATGCCCTCCTTAACCCGCAGCACCTGCTGATCCGAGAGCGACCTTGCTGCGTCGCGGACGCGACTCTTAACGTGGGTGAGGAGCGAGCTGAAATCTGCTGCATGCCTGAAGAAGTCCTCCTGCTTCAGGCGTTCCGACATGGTCGCGAAATCCTCGCTCAGCTGTCGGCGCAGCTCTCCCGGGACGCTGGTGTCCGGAAGAGCCGCGATCTCCCGGTTGTGGGCCTGAAGGTCGCGCACCGTCACGTCGAGACCTGCGTCGAGGGCACGCTTCACCTCACGCGCCCATTTGAGGTTGTCATAGAGGACTGAGTTTTCCGCGCCCAATCGTTGCGGTGCGTCGGAGGCGTCAGTGAACAGTACGTCGGCCAATTCCTGGTTCATAGATCGGACGCGATCGCTTCCGGCCAGGCCCAACCCGCTAAGCCTTTCGGCGAGCGATCCGTACTCATGCTGAAACCGCGGGAAGTGCTTTGTTGTGGCCCTGCTGATCTCCTGCTCCAGAGGGATCACGGCATCGCCTATCAACTCCGTCAGGCGCTCGGCAGCTCGACCCAGCGTCTCGATCGACGGCCGTTCGTCGCGCAGCGCCACTCCGATCTGCTTGAATGAATTGTTGGTCTTGAGAGCGTCTATCGCCTGCTGGCCTGCCGCGGTGACCTCGCGACCGGAGACCTTCAACTTGATCTCGCCAGCCATCAGCATGGCTGCAAGTACGTAGCGCGTGGTATCCTGGGACCAGCCGAAGGGGTCGTCCCCGAAGTTTTCGAGAAGGCGCTTGCCATCGACCGTTCCGTGCCTGTCGACATAGTCGCGGATGCTGACCATGGCCTTGTGGTCAGACTTGATTACAGGGCGGCCGGCGACGGTCTGAATAAGGCCTAGAGGATCGAGAGTGCCAGCAATCGCGGCGGGGTTTGCGACTTTGAGGAACTTCTCAGCCGTGTCGGTCGCCACTCGAATCGGCGCCTCGACGTAGCGGTCGAACACTTGGCTTGCGACGTCGGCGAGGAGTTTCTTTGAGGCCTCGAGCAGGTCTACATCTAAGCTTGAGACGGCTGTGGCATTGCCGCGAAACACGAACGATCCGCCTTGCAATGCTTGCTTGAGCTTGCCTTGAAGCTGCAGGGCAAGCTTTGTCGCCCGGTCGAGCTGTGCGGCACAATAGTCCCGGATTTCCTGATCCGGGTCGTTGCGATGCAGTTCCGCGATGCGTTGGCTGCGGTAGATCTCGTTGGCAAGATCCTCGAGATCAGGACTCGATCGCGCGACGAGGCCGATAATGTTGCGGTTGGTCCGGCTCCGAGAATCTTCGAGCATTCGAATGCGGGCCGCGTCGTAGTCGTCGGCGGCTACTAGCTCGACTACAGTCTGTATGGCGTTCTGCTCGCCCGCCAAGCTGGTAAGTGTGCCGCCCGTTTGCACCTTGATGCCGTACGCAACGGCCAAGGTGCCTTGCAGGCTGACACGCGGCAGAGGATCGAAGGTCTCACGCAAGGCGTCGTTCGAAATGCGTTTGAGATCGACCGAACGCAACGCGATGCTGCCACGCTCCTGCTCGATGTCTCGCAGCTTCTCGCTGAGGAAGGCAAGATTGCCCTCTTTTTCTCCCAACGGGACATGAATGTCGGCCAGCATCTCCTCGACAGCCTTACGGACAGCATCGAGTTGCGAGGCCCCGGTGATCGACGGATGCATCAAGCTGGCGACGTTCTGCACGCTGACTGGCAAGTTGCCGAGTATCTGCAAGACGGCGACCGATTTCGCGATGTCCTGATGTATTGGGCTGTCGGGGAAGCGGATCAAGACCTTGCCAACTGCCTGCTGGATGGAGGGGAAAGCTCGACGGACGTCCTTCTCCAGCTCGTCGTAGAGGGTAACCGTCGTGGCGAGCCATCCGACAGGCTGATCAGCCATCGCCTTCGAACCGCCTTCGCCCTTCAGCACGTCCTGGATCACCTTGATGGCCGAGCGAAGCCCAATGCCGCCCGTCGACTTCGCGAGGGCACCGAGCAGGTGCAGGAGAATATCGAAATGGGCAGGCAGGAACGGATAGAGGTTTACGAACGTCTCACGGCTGAAGTCCGAGTCATAGTACTTAGCATCCTGGAGTTTTGTATTGTGGCGAAGCGCCTGGCCATGGCCGTCGAACAGCTTGCCTAGCTCCGCCTCGCCTGCCGGCGATTTCCCCAACAGACGCCGGTAGCAGATCTCCTTGATGTCGCTGGATTCAAGATCGATCATAATCGGGAATCGATCCTTCAGCTTGTAGAGCTTGTCGGAATTCAAGGCGGCGCGCGGATCGTCCTCGGTCAGCGTTTGCTGTGCGGTGGAGATGATCCACACCTTACCTTCACCCAGCCGCTTCAGGTTCTTCGCGAGTCCGTCGAGATTGAGGATCAGGTTGTCTCGGGAGGCGACATATTGGCCAACCTCGTCAATAATGAAGATGATGTTCTGCTTTCCGCTCTTCTCGCGGACGATCTCGATCATCTCCTTGACGCGCTGGTCCTCGAACTGGAAAAACCCTTCAATGCTCGACGAGAATGACTTGGCATCGGGGAAGAGCGCCGGATACATCTCGTGAGCGATCTTCGGAACGAGACCATCGATGGCGAGTGGATTGTTCTGAATGCGATCCCAGGTCGCTCCGGGTAAGGCCTCTCCGATCCGCCGATGCAGTTCAACGGTCCGCCCATCCTTTTCGACCATTCGCTCGAAAGCGGCCACCTTGAGGTTTCGTGAATAGCCGGCCCATTGGAGGACCTTGAAATAGAGGACTGTCGAGACCTCTTCCATCGTGGCTCCGGCGAGCATCTCGCTTGCCAGATCGAGCATGACGACTGCGGCCGGAAAGCGCTGCGTCACCGCAGTCAGGAGCGCCTTGGTCTGTGGCTTGTGGAGCCGATCCTGCAGCAGCTTGATAAACGGCGTGCCATCGATCTTTCGCTGATCATCGAAGGCAAAGCCGAGGTATTTTGTGAAGGAGCTCTTTCCCGAGCCGTAGAAGCCCGAAACCCACACTCCAATCTCGCTCTCGCCGCCCGCCTCCATTGCTAGCTGCATGCGGTCGAGGAGCTTTCGGAACTGTTCCTCGATGCTCTCTGTAACCCAGTACTCCGAGATTTCGGATTTCAGCCGCCCCTCTTGTACGGCAGCATAGCTGATGACCTTTTCGATGGTCCTATGGATGTCCTTCGAAGGATCGAAAAGAGACCGAATGTTCATGGCCAAACCCCCTAGTTCGCTCGCCCTAACCGCCGACATGCACGGAGCGATAGTTACCATCCTCAGGATAAAAGCCAAGAAACCTTAGGCGTGTCTTCCCTGTCCTCAACCCGGGGTACAGGAATATTGTCGGCACGTGAAATTGCCCCTGGAGCTGACTTTCGATCACGCCAATTCGCATGAACGGATGAAGGGCTTCCAGATCTGTGACCAGGAGAAGCGCGTTCGGTTTTGCCTGAAGCGGTTCGAGCGTGCCCTCCAGGCGGCGCAGCAGCCCGCCACCCGCGGTCACAATGTCAGCCAAAGATTTGTTTGTGCGGGCCCAGTCTAGTGGAGAAGCCTTGTCCTCCAATACACACAGGGGCCAGAGCGGATCGTCCTTCAGCAAGGCCCATATATGCTCCGTTATTGAGAAGACGTGTACCTCCCATCCTTCCTGATGGAGTTTCGCCTCCCAAGCAGGCGTCTGGCGCTTGACCTCCAAGATCTGGTCGGGCGGGAACACCAGATAGTAGATCGGCTCGAAACTGGCATGGCCAAGCTCTCGACCATGTCGAATGCGTTCGCGAAGTTCGTCGAAATCAGCCCTGAGAGAGGACATCGCAGAGCGCCTTCATGTCTGGTTGCTTCCAACTGATACGGACGATATCGCCAGCGGCTTGCACGATGAGCAGGCCTTTGAGGGACAGCCGCTTGATCTCCTCGGTCACATCTTCGCGCGCCAATCCAAAGAGCTGCCAATCCTGGTGGGTCAGTAGGGCGTTGTCCGCGACCCCCGAGAAGTGGAGATCGTAGGCCAGGTACGCCACCGCGGTCGTCGACATCCGAAACGGCAAGATACGACGGCCCCAACGAGAGCCGCGCTCGAGCAAGCCGTAATCGGCGCAGCAACCAATCAGGTAGGCCGATACTCGGCGCACGGTTGCCTCGGACCAGCGCTTGGAGGTTTTGCCGTCGTCGATCGCCCGTTGCACAAAGGCACGCGCATCGTCGTTAGCGACTTCACGGAATCCTCCGGCGTAACGCGGCCAATACACCTGCCGAACGAAATCTCCGAGGATCAGGTTCGCCCGGCTCGTGAACAGGAGCATTAGTTGGGTTAGGTCGCCGGTCACGGGTGAGCCGGAGAGCTGTTTCAGATGGGCGGCAGGTGCAGCGCCCGACACCATGTAGCGAGGGGCAAAGCATTCCGCGACTATGTTGCGAAGCCGGCGCGCCGTGACATTCGGGAAACGTCCGGACTGCAACGCGACCTGATGTAGCTGCGACACGGACATGCCCGGTGCCCAGAGATCGAGCAGGGCCTTCGTCTCGCCCACGAGGCCGAGACCCGCCTGCAACTGTGTCGTGTAGGGCGCGTGACGGCTCATCTTATTTAACGAGGTAAGGGTAAGCCTTTGTGCCGCGCGAGAACGCTTGTCGGTACACGGCGGCAATCGTCTTGACGATACTTAGTGAACTGATGTCCCGACTGTTTCCAACTAGGATAGGCCCGATGCCATCGGGTGCATTCACACTGGCAAGAGTATCAAGCGCCGCGAGTGCAGCTTCCTTGTCCCGATAGGTTTCGGCAGCGGTCGCTTTCCCAGGTTCACTCTGGATCAGGCTATGTAAATCCTGCTCAAGCTCTTCGGGCATCCGGAATAGATGGTAGGATCCAACCGTCAGGTGTTCGTCGTGAAGTCGCCGAGCGGCTTCAACCACTCCGTGGTACTGTGCGACAGCCGATGCCGTCGGAAAGACGGGTTCGAGAAAGAGCCGCGCTGAAGGCTCATAGAATGCTGTCGGCCACCAACCGAACTGCGCGCGCTCGCCCAAATATCCGACGAGCAGCCTCGTATTCAGCAATGCCAAAAGATGAGCGTCCCGCATCTCAACGTCCCCGCTACTCAGGTATGGCGATCTCCAGGCCCCTCGCTACCTCTTGGAGTGGATCTTGCCAACTCCAAAGCCTTTTGCACTTCGCCCTTGTTCAAAGTCACGATGTGTTGCTGCCGGGGATCTTCTTTCTCAGGATCGGCTAACAGGTTCAGCCTCCTCAAAACGTAAAAGAGCATCGCATAGCGTACGGAAAGAACTCTCTTCCCCGCCGTCATCCCGTAGTCCTTGGCCACGACCTTCTTCTGACTCGGCGTCAGCGCAGGGTGAGGGCCAATTTCCAGCTGGAAATGCTCATGCCAGAAGCGATCCTGCTCGGAAGATGCTTCCGCCGCACCTGGTGACCGAACGTCGAGTATCCGCGGCAATAGAAAATCGTCGAAGTTATCCTCCTGGTGGCTGAATGCGCGGGCATGCCACCTAAGGCCGTCATATCCCAAAGCATGCGGCGTGATTCGTCCCCAGGTCGGCTCGGGCTTTGCGCGATTCATCGACTGATAGAGGACCTCGACCGATTGGTTGCCACGTATGGCTGCCAAGATGGCTCTCAGCGCGTGGCGGTCGATTTCTCGCTTAGGCGTGAGAGTGACATCGATTTCCGGCGGGACGGCGAGCCACGAGGCTTCAGGAGCCAGAGAACCCTCAGCAACCGCGCGAAGCCTGGATAGGTACCCATCCGGGTCGGTGTCCAAAAAAAGCGGGGAGAACCCTTCGGCCGCGATGTAACGCTTGGCGCTTTTGTCGTACATGACGTTTCCAGGGGCTCGCTCCTGGTACAGCGAGAGGTCTTTCGAGGCCTGCGGCACCGAGATGCCGAAGGTCTCAATGAGGTGGGCGCGGTTCACGCCGCCCTCCCAGAACAACCGGAATTCGATGAATTCCAGCCGCCGCTCTACCCCCCAGCGGACGTTCGTATTTTCTGCCTCCATATCGCGCATGCTCTCGGATGGCTATCAAAACTATATTGACATCAAAATTACACGGATATAGTTAGTATCCTAATTTAACCAAGCCGTCAACAGGTCGATTACGATGCGGCTCGACCGAGGGAGGTCCCTTTGACTGAACCAACAATCACATGTCCGTCTTGTTCGACGGAGATCAAGCTCACCGAGTCGCTCGCCGCTCCGCTCATCCGTGCGACCCGGGAAGAGTACGAAGCGAAGATCGCTCGAAAGGAGGCCGACGTGTCTCAGCGTGAGGCCGATGTGCGGGCAGAGAGGAGCGCGATCGAGCAAGCCCGGCGGTCCATCGACGAGCAGGTTGCCGAGAAGCTGAAGGTAGGCAGGGCCGCGATTGCGGCAGAAGAAGCGAAGAGAGCTCAGGCGACCTTGGCAGCTGATCTCAAGTCGAAATCGGAGGAGCTTGCCGACCTTCAGGCTGTCCTCGCGCAGAAGGATGCCAAGTTGGAGGAAGCGCAAAAGACGCAAGCAGAGCTGCTGCGCAAGCAACGCGAACTTGATGACGCGAGGCGCGAACTGGATCTTACGGTCGAGAGGCGCGTGCAGGACTCTGCCGCGGAAATCCGGCTGAAGGCCAAGGCTGAAGTGGAGGAGAGCCTCAAGCTCAAGGTAGCGGAGAAGGAGCAGCAAATCACTTCAATGCAGCGCCAGATCGACGATTTGAAACGGAAGGCGGAACAGGGGTCGCAGCAATTGCAGGGTGAAGTCCTGGAGCTTCAACTCGAGTCTGCACTGAGGTCCCAATTTCCCTGGGATACGATCGAGCCTGTGAGCAAGGGTGAGTTCGGCGGAGACGTGGTTCAATACGTACGCGGGCCCTTGGGTCAGGCCTGCGGCTCCCTTCTTTGGGAGATCAAGCGGACCAAGAACTGGGCGGATGGCTGGCTCGCAAAGCTGCGTGCCGATCAACGTGCTGCCGGTGCCGAACTCGCCATCCTTGTTTCCAGCGCTTTGCCCAAAGAAATCGAAACCTTCGGACAAATTGACGGAATATGGATCACCGACGTTCGTTTCGCTGTCCCGCTCGCCATTGCCCTTCGTCAGTCGTTGATCGAAGTCTTCGGCGCAAGACAGGCGCAAGAGGGCCAGGAGACGAAGATGCAACTCGTCTACCAGTATCTCACCGGCCCGAAATTCAAGCACAGGATCGAGGCTATCGTTGAGAAATTTGCCGACATGCAGGCCGATCTCGACAGGGAGCGCAAAGCGCTAACAAGGCTTTGGGCCAAGCGCGAAGCGCAGATACAAGGCGTCATCGAGTCCACCGTCGGTATGTACGGTGACCTGCAAGGTATCGCGGGCAAGGCTCTTCAGGAGATCGAGGGGTTACAAATTCCCATGCTGGAAGGGAGCTTGGAAGAGAATGGTCGGGCATCTGGGCCAGATTGAGCAAGGTAGCGCCGAGATCCTCACCCTCTTCCGTCAGGATGACCCGCTGACGTGTACAACCTCGTCTCTCAGCCCAATCCTTGAAACGTCCGCTGATGGGTGCGTTCGCTAGATTTGACCGGCGAACCGCAACGCCCGGAATCAGACGCTACAAGCGTAGATCACTGCCTCCTTGGAGCTGTCCATCAAGTTGTCGACGCCCGAGCTGATGTCCCACCGCAGCGTCTTCCGAGACTCGCCGTCAGTGTATTCGGCCAATACCTGGCGATCGTGGAAATGCCCACCGCGACGTGGCTGATAGGGACTGAACTGCACTCGTATCTTGTCCAGTCCTGCCTGTGATAGGCGCATACGCAGGTCTGATTCCTGGGCTACCACTGATTCCGGAACACCTGTCATTCGCCTGGGATCATCCGGGCGCCACACCAGTGTGGCTGCCTCGATCTCGACTCCGATTCGGATAAGCGCCCCAAGGAATTCGACTGTGGAGCGTCTATTGCGTTCTCCAGTCAGGAGGTATGGATCGCGCAAGACTAGTCGAACGGGTGAATCCTTTCGTGCTATCGCGAATGCTTCCGTGAGATCTCGCCTGTCTCCAGGTTTGAATTCCCATCGCCGAGTGTTGGCCAAAATTCCAGTTAACGCCTGTGGAATGTGGTGCGCCTCGCGGACAATCTTCAGGACGTGGTCGGAATCCGCTTGCGAGAGGTTTGTGGAAACGTACGTGTGTCCAGGAAGAAGCCGATCCAACAGCGGCCTATCGGACTCGTCGCAGTGGATGGCCATTGGCCCATCGCCTGTAATGGCGAGAATTCGTGGTAGTGTGGCCTCGAAGCGACCGGGTGGGAGGCTATGGAGATCGAGCCGGCCGGCTTCCTCCTGATGCGCGAGGAGCTCGACCGCAGGTAAGTCGGATGCGGTGACAGAGCCAAGCCCGGCAGGCAGGCCAGAAGCTGCTACAACGATCACTTTCCTGCCCGCCGAGTCATCGGCAATCTCGCGAAGGAAGCGGGCAGTGGCCATAGCTTCTTCCCGATCCCGACCACCCTGGAGAGTCGGCGCGAAGAAGAGCACGTGCGAGCTCCCTGACAGCCGTTGTTTGAGCGCGTCACGGGAAGGCTCGTCCCAGCGCTTTGCATAGGATGGCGCGCCTGAGAATTCAGCTTGATCGGAGTGAAGAGCTTGCAGCCACGGGAGAACAATCGTGCGATCAAACTGATCCCAGAATGCCTGATTTCCGTAGTCGTTCAAGCAATGTGCACATGAACTGGCACATTGTCGAGGACAGTCCAGCGCCTCGATCGCTCGCGCTACGATGCGTTCCGCGGAGTACCTGCCGCCTTCACAAAGACGGCGTACGTAACCAGCTCCGCCTGCAATTGCGTCGTAGAGGATGACGGTCGGGCGGCTGGTGTCAGACTGAAATGCCGCAAGGAGATCCCTGGGACTGGCGTTCAAAAGGCGCGCCGAGGCGAGGCGCAAGGATTCGGCCAAGGTACGCAGGAAGCTCTGCTCATACTTTCGTACGTCGCTTGGCTCCATCGAGCCGTCCGGAGGCGACGGAATCGGTGTCGCAAAGGAGAGGGCGCGCACGTCCGTCTCGAATACGTGTCCCAGGCCGACCGGCCATTTCAGCTCGTCCACTGGACAGCGTTCGCCGGTTCTCGGGTCGTCGTGTATCGACTTGGCCGCCTTTCCGAGCCTGGAGCCCGGACGCGCCGCTTCGGCGTGCTCACATTTCGGACAACGCAGATAACCTTGACCGAACGGTCCACGGTTGAGGACGAATAACTGTCCGGTGGGTATGGGGGTCGCCTCGTCGGGATTCGCAGGAGCGTAGAAGGTGCGAACGCGCCTGAGATCTGTGTCGCTGAACGCATCGAACGGTGCTTGCGTTACCAGACGCGCTTCCTCAGCGCGCCGCTGTCGGACTCGTGAGGCCCCGGGGTCTCTTCCGGCGCGCTCTTTGTAGGCGGTCAAGAAAGCTTTCGGCTCAACAAACGTGCCGTCCTGCCCGTCCTCGCTCCCACACTGTCTGCATTTCTGGGAGAGGTCGTCACGAAAGCGTTGAATCTCGACGTGCCCGCACCCGCCGCAGATGCGATAGCTCTGGTCGGGCATGAAATCCTTTGGATAGCGAACGATGCCCGCGCTCACCCATATCCTGCCACCCGCCACCACTTCCGCACCGGGTGCGTATTCGCTCACGGCCACCGTCGCTGCGCGATCCAACTGGATCGCATCATCGTGACTCATTCCCCTGTGGTTCGCGGCCCTGCCGCGCTCCGTTGTTATCTCGAGGCGGCAAGAATGGACGGGGAAGCTGTATGTCGGGATCACGGCCGCACGTGAGAGCGCGTCCACAAGGAGTTGTCCAAGCAGACGCTCCTGCTCGCTTTGCATTGCCCAGGCTCGCTTGTCGTTGCCGCTTTGCCGCGCCTCTTCGCGGCGACTCTGCAACGCCTGCCAACGATTGGCGATGTCCTGTGCAAAATGGCGGACCTGATCACGGAAATGTCGGGACAATTCGGCTCCGAGGAGACCTATGGCGCCTGCGTGATCGGGCAGGTGTCTTGTAAGCCCTTCCGCTTCAGCCAACGCAGAGCGACCATCGGCGCTTTCCAGGAACGCTGCCACGGAATCCGAGAAAGCTTGCAACTGCTCAGGCCCTAGCGTTTCGCCGAAGAGGTCACTGAGCAGAGGTGCCCCCTGCTTCTGTAGACCTGCAAGCTTCCGACGGAGAAATCCGGCAAGGACCAACGATATCTGATGACGACGAAAGAAATCCGGGTTGTCTATGGCTATGAAGGGAACCGGTGGTAGGGCTGCCAAATATCTATCGAAGGCGCGATATTGTTCCTGATCATAGTTGCCGTTACGGGCGACGGTGAGAGCGATCGGTGCCGCTTGCGCCCTTCGACCAGCGCGCCCGGCTCTCTGCTGATAGTTTGCGATAGAGGGTGGTACGTTGCGGCATACGACCGCTTCGAGATCGCCGAGATCTACACCCATTTCCATCGTTGTTGTGCAACTCAGCAGATTGATTCCGCCCTTTCGGAACGCGTCTTCGAGTCCTTCCCGAACCTGCGTTCCGATCGCCGCAGTATGCTCGCGGGCTACCGCGGCCTGCGGCTGCGCCGCCACATACCGCTGGACATAATGATTGTTCGCCTCGAACTGTTCACGCACGCTTCCTTCGACCTGACGGAGAGTACCGTTACACTGCCATGACGAGCACTTGTCATCGACCGATCGAATGGTCCGCGTTCCGCAGGTGGTGCACCGATATAGCGGATGACCCTTGCCGGACGTAAATCGCAGCAGGGCTGGATCCAGAGCCTGTCCGCTATGATGTGACTTCAGCAGCCCTGAATTGGAGGCTCCCTCCCAGAATGCCTCGAGCGAATTGATCGCTTCCTCGCGTGAGAGCTCCAGTTTGTCGGTCAGGAACCAATAGAAACGGTTCGGACGATCGCTGGTCGGAACCAGACCGACAGTGATCTTCTGGTTCGGCGATCGGGTGCGAACCAATGCGCGACCGGCCTGGTCAACTCCTTCGCCCCAGATCGACGAGTCTGTCAGATCGAGCTCATCGTCCAAATCCGTAATCAAGCGATTGCGCCGCACGAAATCGAGAAAAAGCCGACTGACTTCCTTCGCTTCATTGGCGAGTTTCGGCACTGCTGCCGCGATCCTCTGCGCTGTTCTCGCCAACCGAGGTGGGTCGTAGTCGACGTGCACCAATCCCAAGGTTTCGAGGGAACTGCGAGTGCTGCCGCCAAGGCAAAACTCAGCGACAATCCAACTCAGCAACTTCTGCTTCGTTTCCCGATCCGAGAGCGGCTCGACCGTGCCAGGCCGAAGCACTGCAAATGCTCGTTTGCCGCGGTTGCGAAGGTGCTTCCAGGCGGAATCCCTCAAATCGCGAACGGAGAGGTCTTCATCCGGCTCCGCACTGTCGACAGTGACGGCTATAGCTGCCCGGATCGCCTGATCCCTGGACGTCCTCTCGAAGAATGGTGCAAAGAAGGCGGCATCCTGACGATTGTCGGAAAATACAAGCAGGCGGCGACCGTCCATCGGCAATGGAATGTCCCCGTGACTGGATCCTGGCATCGCCTCGAGAAGCTGCTGGGTTGCGACGGCTGCAAAAGCATCGTCGCCGGGATGCAAACCAGTGACCGGTTCGGCGAAGCGTCCCCCTCGCTCGCCGCAAGCCGGACAGCGCGCCACATAGCGGCGACGGTCGGCTTCATCCTCTCGCATTGGAGCCAGCCGCAGGCTCACAGTTTCGCCTGGTCGCGGCGAAACGATATCGCCCGTGCAGGGATCGAGCGTGATTTCGTCCTCGCTGGAATCCTCATCATCCGCCTGCTCGGCATCATCTTCGAAAGCTGCGGGTCCCTTGAACAATCGAAGAACGGCGCGCGAAGCGCCGGGCTGGGGTTTGGCATGCAGTCTCGTATGGCCTTGCCAACCTTCCACGAAGGGTTCGCCGCAGTTCCGACACGCAAGGAGCGAGAAAAAGGGACCAACTGAATCCTCGGCATAGGAACGAAGCGGTTTGAACTCCGCCCAGGGCTGGTCGGCGTCGGCCTTTAACCGAACCACCCCGCCCTCGATTCCGCTTACGGCCAGGTGATACCGCGCGGGTAGCAGAGGAAAGTCTCCAGATCCCGTACGTCCTAGGACCCCGATCGCAACGATTCCCCGCAGGGCTGCATGCCTCGTTTCCGGCGATACTGAAGGAAAGATCTCAGCGGCAGCGCCCTCAAAACGAATCAGTCCGGTTTCCAGCAACCCCGCGAGTCTCCGTACTTCCAAGATCTTGGAACCGAGCTGGAGCAGGCCCGTCCCGATTTCGAGGGTGGGATCGTCGATGTTGAACTCGGATATGCCGAGGCGCTCAACGATGCCATTCCAGATCGCGGTGTCAGCTCCTTCCTGCGAGCGCAGCTCGGCGACAGCCTCGGGTATCTTTGCCCAGCTATCGGCCGTAAAAGATTTGACGTCGCATCGACTCGACAGGGCTGGATGTAGCTTCCGCTTCCCCGTTACGATTGCGTTAGTCCCATCACCGAAGGACTCGCCGAACAGGTCCTCCGCAAATGAAATCAGATCATCGCTCCGCGTTGCGTCGAGACTGGCGCTTGTGCCGATACATTGAATTGTTCCGGAGGCGAGCCGAAGCCTAGTCTTGAGCTTGCGGAGGAGAAAGGCGACTTCGATCGCCTGCGCGCCGGCATAAGTGTGAATCTCGTCAAGCACGAGGAATTTCAGGTCCGCGCCGGCGAAGAGGGGCGCGTTCCGCGGTAGCAGCAAAAGGTGCTCCAACATCGCGTAGTTGGTGACAAGGATATGCGGCGGCCGCGACAACATCTCGTCACGTGACAGGAGCCATGAGCGGGGAATTGACCTGCCAAGCTTGAGCGCCTCGACTAGACCCTCATTGTCGAGCAGTCGACGCTCTTCTTCTGATCTGTTGGTGTCGGACCGGACCTGCCCGGTGAAGCGGCCGAAAGTGATACCCAAATCGCCAAGTTCGCGAAGCAGAAGGCGCGCGATTCGATAGTAGAGCTGGTCGTTCGCCAGGGCGTTTAGAGGATAGACGAGGACGGCGCGGACACCTGGAGTGTCGAGCTTGCCTTCGCGCAGCAAAGAATTGACGATCGGATAAAGGAAGGACTCGGTCTTCCCGCTGCCAGTCCCAGTTGCGACCAGATAGTTGTGTCCTTCGGACGCCACGCCGATCGCCCGGTCCTGATGAATGTGCAGGGCTCGGTCGAACAAGTGCGTATGGCCGGTGTCGACCATACCGCGCCACTGGGAACTGAAGTTGCCGTCTTCGACCAGCTGTCTAAGGCTCCGCCCTTTCTCGAAATCGGGTAAGCTTTCGAGGAATGGCCCTGTGACCAGTCGGGAAGCGGTACCGGTGACCGAATCCCGCACTGTTTTTGCTAGACGAGGAGAGCGTTCATCCGAAATCGGGACGGCAGTTGTGACATATCGCGCGAGCGTCTCGCGCATGCGATCTCGCAAGTCCAGCGGATCTAGGTCGCTCATTGAAAGCTTCTCCGTTCGAGCTCCCAGAGGAGCAGATAGAAACCGAACAATTCAGGTGCGATGCGGGTCAGGAATCCAAAATCGCGAACCAATTCGGACTGTGGACGGTTTGCTCGCATCGTTATTAGATTCCAGAAAGCAGCACTTTCGCCGCGTCGGAACGCCTTCGCCGCGACTGAGAAGAGCGCAGGCGCAGCGCCCGCGATGCTCAACCGCTCAACGACGGCTTCGGACGTTGCCAGTGCCAGGTCCGAGCCAATCTGTAATCCGACGGTGGCGAGGTGTGCTGCATGCGGCATACGCTGGAGATTGTTGCCTACGCCGTCAGGCGCCACACGCTCAACCCGCTCAACGAGCCGATCAATGCACCATGCATGATGCGCCGCCGATAAGCGTCCGTCGCGAGGTCGCCAGAAGACACCCGTCCGACTTTCCTCTCGCTTCATCGCTTCGCGGAACCGCCGAAAGCTGAAATCCCTTAGTCTCGCAGCCTCGGTTCTTACCGCTTGGTCGAAGTTGGCGAAGCCTCGAAAGAAGCTCAGGCTAATATTTCCGAATGCGTCGCGGAGGCGCTGGAGTCCAGACGTACTGGAGATCGCTCCAAGCTCGGCTCCCCCATCGATTTCGTCGGATGTGAGGCTCTTAAAGGCCTCGGCTTCGACCGAGAAGAGATCCGGCGAGAGCTCCACTGGGTGCCTGAGCGGCACCCAAGTTGGAGATGCGTCGACGGGCAGCGGTTGCCCGAGGGCCTCCAGAAGTGCGCGGCGTCCGTCCCGAGTGGAGGCAAGTCGCTTCCCGACCTGCTGCCAGAGTGACTCGACTATCGCGCTGTAGCTCGACCAGCATTCAGTCGCAACACAACGGTTGATCGCATCCGTAAGCCTTAAGAAAAGCAGTCTGTCGTCAGGCAGGGCACTGAGCTGCGGGTTGGCCGATAATCCCAGCAGATAGCGGTCGCCACGCGCGTTCGCGAGCGGCATCCATCGCCCGTCCTCCCTGCCGGCGAGGAGTTCTCCTATCCAGATGCCAGGTGGCAATTCGCCCGAGTTGATGGTGACCACTGCCGAGTTCTGGACATCGCCACCGACCGCTTGAACGATGCCGCGATGTGGGATGTCGACCTCCCAACGGCCGAAAGCCGAGGCAGCTTCGATACTCTCGCCCGAGGCAAGATCCGTCGCGGCGAGCTTCACGGCGTCGAGTGGAGTGTGGAATAGAACCTTTACCGTGACCCTGCGCTGTGGTCGCAAACGCTCCACAGCAAACGCCTTCGGCGCCGCCGTCGGGGCTATACTCACAAGAACTCGGCTCGCCTCGGGTCGACCAGGGGGCAGAAAGCGGATTTCATCGCTCGATGCTTGGCCGGAAAGTGCGGCGATAGCGATGCGGCGGACTCCGGTGCGGCCAAACGCGTTTGGCTCCACCTGTCCCCGTACATCCAATGCGGCATTCAATTCCGGACAGCGTATGAGGAGACTGTCGGTGCTGTCGCTGCCAGCCGAGAGGGTCGACCCTAGAGGAATGAATCGCTCATTCCCCTGGTCGCCAGCCAGAGCGACAGTAATGCCTGGAAACAAAACCTCGAACAATGCGAGTTTGAGCGGCTCATACCTGAATGCGATTCTTGCGGAACGATACGACTCGTCCAGAAGAAGGGTCAGGCGACCGTTGCCGTCCTTTGTTAGGTGACGGCATTCGGACAGCACGATATTGTCTGGAAGAGCAGGCGCATTGAAGGTTGTTCCGTCTGTAAGCCCTTCCAGGCCGGGCCAAACCCACGCGCTAGATTTCACGAGCGCCCTGCCACTCGATTTCATGTTAATCGAGGTCCGCAGGGGCCCAGCTGGACCCTGCCGCGGAAGAGTTGCGGAAAGGTCGATTGACACGTCATCTCCATCGGGAAGCACCACGGCGAGTGATCGGGACAACGACGCGTGCTCAAGGATCAGCTCGAGTGTCCCGTCTGGACGGCCTCCTGGAAATCGCACACGCGCGGACGAAGGGTTGCCGCAGATCGGCCCCCACGCTCCTGCGCCACATTTGGTGAGCTCGAGATCTAGAAGCGGTCGCGACGGGGGTGCGACCATGAGTCGAAAACCGGCAATCCCGATCTCCATTCTTTCAGTGATGCCGACAACTAGCCCGTAAGCCAGCCTACCTAGCAACACGGAATGCTCGCCGCCGACTTCGAACGGCTCGGCCGCTATCAAGATGGCTTCTCGCGCGTCGACGGGTGTCGGTGAATCCTTGGCCCCTTCAGTCACCGTCCTCAGGAGACGTCCCGTCTCTGCATCGAAAGCAAGAAGTTTGCGATCGCCCGACAGGATTTGCAGTGTGCCGGTCGGGTTTCCGGTCGACACTTCCTCAAGACGCCTCCAACTAACTGCAGATGGCCACGGTGTTCCGAGTGCCAGTTGCCCACCACCAGATATCTTTCGCTCGCGTCCTCCTATGGTGGCAATGATGCCGACACCTGGTGGAGCTTGAATGGCTAGTGCGTCGTCAACGAACGCCAATGTCGGCTGAGCCAGCAATGCCGCACGGCGGGCCGAATTCCTCGAAGTCGCGGATACCAGCTCGGAAGCTATTCGCTGTTCGAGGCCAGCTCGATCGAAGTCTCCTCGACGAGCGCGAGCATAACATTGAGCATGGTATGCCACTTCATCTTGGCGGAGAATGTTCCTCAACCGGGAGAGGGACCATGGCGCGAAATCAGCCGCTTGGTCTTGCCATGCATAGAGCTGGCGTGTGTCGTCGTCGGGTGGCAAACCCAAGATAGCCTCAGCCTGAACGAACGCGTCGACTAAGGCCGACAGTTGATTGTGCGCTACACCCGCCTGGAAAATGTAATCATCAACATAACCGCTGGGCCTAAAGCCTGCCACTCCGAGCCCAAACTTGTTGCACGCCTTTCTAAAGGTACGATTGAGTTCCGCACGATGCTGGTTCGGGATGTCGAGAACACCATAGGCATCGGCAATCCATCGGTAGACCGCGTTTCCATCCTGGCCATAGTTCTCGGCAATGGATGTCACTGTCACCCAAAGACCCGCTACAGGATAGCATTGGATGAAACGGGCGATCAGCTCGGGCAGTCCTTTGACGAATTCCTTCGAGGCGGTGCGAAGGGATTTCCTCCGTTCCTCGTCAAGCTCTATATGTGAGATGAACGGGGACGAATCACTTCGTTGGATTTGACGACGAAGGATCAGCTCAGTCGCAGATAGCAGCGATGCGGATGTGCCCCGATGGGCGCCCTCAGCTGTGCCCGACGTGTTCATTCGTTGTTGTCCCCCGAACTCACCCGCAGTGCGGCTTCGTTCCCCTGTACCCCTGATTAGTCAATAAGCCCTTTGCCGTTACTGTCTCGTTTATGACGTCGGCCGGGGCATCGTATTGCTGGATGTTAGCGTATAAACACGATCCATATAGTTTATATACGTATTTTCCGAATTATGCAAGAGGGCTTTGCGGGGGCGCCTTGCTGTGAGGACGATCGAGCGTACGCGCCTGTCACCGATCGCAAGATCGAACTCTATCGTGGAGACGCTCCGATCCGGCAACGACCGCTCAAAGGACGCAGTTCTTACCTCTTCGTCGAGTTCGTCGCCGGTCGGATTCGAATAGGGCCGAGGGACGGTCGAGACGGTGGGTCGGGTCCGGGCGCTGTTTCTTACGTCCGGCAGGATCGAACTCTGGACGATTAGGACGTCAGGTTCCTGAAGGCTGGCAAGCCTATCAGCTTGTCGCATGTCTGCGAATACGGGGGGGCCGGTCATGGAGCAGAGGTGCACCCGAACGCCCAAGGATTCCTTCATCAATTGATCCCTCATCTGGGCGGTGGAATGCGGAGATGGAGGCGGGAGGGAACCTTCCACATAATCGCGGAGCGGGGCGCCGGTTGGTCAGGCAAAAGCCGACTTGGCCCTCCGAGCAAATGAGATGCACGGCGCGTCTGCAATTGCGAATTCTCAACATTCGCCAACTTGGTGGGCCAACCCGAACTATCGGCGCGCGTGATCGCAGCACTTTCGATCGAGTTGCTATGTATCGTCGTCTCTCTGAGGCGACGGGATCGGCTCTCCTGCAAACCAGTAGCCGTCGCCGACATTCTGGAATTCAGCACAGCTCCACATGACCTTGCCGATCCGCTTGGCCGGGACCTTTGAGTCGATTTTGATGCCGCCTCGCTCCAGGCGCTGCAGAATCTCCATCCGGTTTAAGGGACGGGCGGCGTTCCTCAGTTCCTGACGCACGAAAGACCGGATGATGCTAGCTGCGCTGCCCCTAGATCCTTGGTTGTCCATACCAGCTTGTAGTCCGCCTTTCTGAATATCCGCGCCAAGATCGTCTAAGGAATGCACCCGACTACGCCGTTGCCGCCGCAGGGACCGCAGAGCCTCCCTTAGCCGAGCGAGATCTTCGGTACCCCGGCGAATGTCCCGTTCACAGGTGGCAATGGCAGCCACGAGCTGCTCCTCAGCTTTCCTGAGGGCGTTTCCTGTGGCGGCCGACACGGGACCTGCACCTTTAGGTTCCACGGGTTCCACCATAGATTCCGCGTATAGACATGGAGGCCGAATCACCTCATAAGAGTATCGAAGCGGTTCTATTCCGCAGTGTCGTGCCCGTACCGCGTTCAAACGTGAGCCACTGGAGAGGGCCGAAAACTCGAATCCTTGCAGAGACATTAGCATTGAACCTGGGCGGCCAAAAGGATTCCCTTGGGTTCCATTGCTTGCTCGCTTCTTGTTGAAAGGATTCCTTACCGCGCACCTCTCGCAGTCTTTTCGAATGGCAGGAGAGGAGTTGGGCTTGGGAGACCAGAGGCATGTCGGTCCTCCTGGTTCGACCGAGTCTGGCCTTCGATAGAGGGCTGGAACAATGGACATAGCACTTGACCGTCACTTGCCCTTGCTCGACGCGAGGATCGTTTGGTCGGAAGACGGTGGCCCGTTTCGTACTGTCATAAACGGTCGCAAGCGCCACCCAACAGGCAAGGTCGGTAGCGGTAGCCCGAAAAGCGGGTTCCGCTCATTGCCACTTGAGTCCGTCACGTGCGAAGGCAACGTTTTTCGTATTGCCGAAGCGTCTACGGCGGTGCTTGAGATCATCACCCAGCCACACCGTCTGGAGATGTATCTGGAGGGTCGTCGGAAACCTCTGATCTTTTTTCCAGACATCTTCATGCGGATAGAAACGGAACTGGCCGAAGCTCTATCCGATGGAGTGCCGTTCGAGAAAGCTGCGCTCGCATGGCGGCCACAACGGACGCGACAAGGTTCGGTGCCCTTGCTGCTAGAGGTGAAGGCTAAGTCCGACAAGCGTTCGCAAGAGCCCGACTATCTCGCTAAGCTTTCCCTCGCACGGTTAGTCTACAGGAAAGTAGGCTTGCATTTCGCAGTGGTCGAGGAAGGCGTCGATTTCGGATCGAGACTGCCCGAAGCGGTGGGGGACGTCATTTTCGACGATGACGTAGAAATCCGCCCGGGCGACTTCGCGACCGCTGTGCGTGCGCTCGGATTTGGAAACTCGCCAAGAACATATGAATACATGACGCATGCGCTGGGCGGGGAGCATGTAGGCCCGGCGAAACTCCACGCCCTTCATGTACGGCGAGTGGTTTCCATCGATATATCCCGACCTTTGTTTGCCTCTACGCCAGTGCGTCTGGTCGAGCGTGAGACGTGAGCCAGTTCACCAAAGCCCTGCGCAGGAGGCCCCACGGTTGCGAGCTGAAGCACCTGGACCTGAACGTAGGCGACCATCTCTTGTTTCCGAACGAGGGCGGTGGCGCCGAAGACGAGTTTTGGGAATTCAAGGGGCTCACCGCCGAAGGAATGCTGCGTCTTGTTTCGGATCGCTCGGGACGCCCTAAGGTCCTCACCGAACATTCGTATAACTTGATGCGTGGCAACGGTGAGGCGGTGAGATTCATGGCCGACGCGCCGGGAGCCAAAGCCGCGTCGGAATTCGAGATTCACCCGGGCCTGACAGAAGATTCGCTGGTTGAGTTTCCGCAACGGATAAAGGACTCACTTGACGCGAAGCGACGAAAGATCGCGAGGGCTAGGATCGTGCGCCAGTTCACGATCTTTTTCGACGAGAGAACTGGATGGGTTGCCAAGGGCGAGGTTGCTCTTGATCGGTTCATCCAGGCGAACTCGCAAAAAGTCAACCACTACGGCCTCGACTGGGAGCCTTCCGCAACGACGCTTCGCAATGCGATCAGGGAATGCGGAGAGCCAGGTAACAGGCCGCTGACGGCATTCATACAACCGGGCTCCGGATCCGACCCCGTCGGTGGCGGACGATGGCATCCGCTCGTGCAGCAGCTCAAACGGGAGATGATCGACAGATTTTGGTCGTCCAGCAAGGTTCGCCATTGCGACGCGATTGACCGTTTCAAGGACGATTTCACCAAGAGGAGAAAGGATCACGAGGCACTTGGCCATACGATAAAGCCCCCCAGTGAATCGGTGATGAGAAACTGGATCAACGATGCCGGGACGCCTGAGAACGTGGCCCGCAAGTGGGGCAAGAAGGTTGCAAATGCTACCCTGCGTGCCACCGGGATCCCGTCGCTGGTCGCTACCCGCATTCTTGAGTACGTGCTTATCGATCACACACCGTTGGATGTGTGGGCGAAGATCGTGGACGCCCAGGGCAAAACGGTCTTTGTCGCAAGACCTAACTTGACGTTAGCGATGGACCTTTTCTCGCGAACGGTGATCGCCGCTATCATATCCTTCGAGCCGCCTTCGCTGGATTCCGTGATGGCCTGCGTCCGACAGATCGTTCGACCGAAGGATTGGCTTGTCGCGAAATACGGGGAGCTCAAAGGCGCCACCGATGTGTGGGGCCGTCCGAAATGGGTAGTCGTCGACAACGGGTTAGAGTTCGTGTCGCCGTCGTTCCAGACCTCGCTCGAAGCCGCCGGAATCGACGTAATCTGGGCACCCGTTAAGAACCCACAATACAAGATATACATCGAGCGGATGTTCAAAACGCTGAACGACCTTCTGTGGCACCGAATGCCCGGTGCAATACCCATGTCGGGGATAGAGCTTTCCAAGCTTGAACTGGAGGTGGAACCGCCCGACGAGGCTGAATTCACGGTCGAGGAACTCTCGGACATCTTCTGGGACGCGATCGTCACCGTCTACCACCTTGAAGTACACGAGGGGATCGACATGGCTCCGGCGCGGGCCTGGACAGCTGGCAAGAAGCGCAAAGGCCGTCGCATGGTGAACGACGTCCGCGTTTTGGAAAAGCTGTTCGGGCGGATCACGACCGGTACTCTGACGGTCAAAGGCATCTCGATTGACAACATGCGCTTCAGCGATCAGCGGAAGGTGACCGGCCTTCTCGGGCGCCTTCTGCCGCGGGCACCCAAGCGAGGCCAGAACAAAGGTCTACTCTCCTCCGGCAAAGTCGAGGTCATTCTGACAATATACCACTGGACTGCCGAAAAGATCGGGGTCTGGGATCCGGTTCAAAATCTGACGATCGAGCTGCCCAATGTGCACCCGCGTTACGCCGCGGGGCAGACATGGTTCGAAGCAAACGCTTGCCAGGCTTTCGCGGATCGCGAAAATCTCGCCTTTCACAGCGAAGAGGAACGATGCGCAGCCCGCGTCGCGCTGGCCGCCCGGATCAGCGGAAAGGCCGTGCACAAAACCCGGGAAGACAAACGGGTGGCCATTCGGTCCGCCGCGACTCCTCGCGATGCGGAAGTGGGGAGCGTGATTGAGGTCACGGCTCCGCCCAGTTACGACGGCATGCTCGACGATGCAGTACCCGTCGGAATTCCGGCAGACGAAATGAAGGCACGTCGCAAGCCGCCGAGGGCGCCTCGCCGCGGTGGCAAGCTAGCGTCGAAAAAAGCGGCAGAGACCAAGAAAGCACGGCAAACGGCACGGCGGCTGGAGGCGAACCCAGATGCCTCGCCGCGAGCGTTTGTTCCTGCCCGTCAGGAAACAAGACCTATGGACGAAGCGACTATTGAAAATACTGATGCCCTGCTCGATCAACTCGCCGACGATTTGGATTGGAAGTATTAATGGCGCTTGCACAATCGTGGCACGAAATCAGGATCGTCTTCAAAAACATGCGCATTCAGTATCCCCGACTGGATGCCGCCCATATAATTTTCGACGATCTCCGCAGGTCGAGATCCGACGTCCAAGGAGAACAGGATTTCGTTACATGCTTTGCTCCTTCGCAGGCAGGTAAGAGTACTATTGTGCGCTCCTATATTGAAAAGCGCGTCGTTCCAGACTGCATTGAGCGCGGGCTTTTCGCCCCGGATACCGCTATTAAGACCATAATTGCGAATCAGCACTTGGTCCTTCACGTGACGCTGAACGACAAAGCGTCCAAGAGGTCCGTGGCTTCCGATATCCTAACCGCGCTCGGCGACCCGACGCCAACGACTGGGTCTGGCGACACGCTTCTGCAGCGCGCCTATGACCTTTGCCGCAAAATGGGTGTCGAACTAATCGTGCTTGACGAGGTTCAGCACCTCCAAGGCAAGACCCCAAGGGACATGAGCGAGGGCAGTTCCGCGAGCAACACGCTCAAGGTTATGTTGATCAGGGGGTTAGTTCCATTTGTGTTTATGGGTACGGAGGCTGCGTCAGCATTGCTCGAGGACAAACAGTTCAGCTTTCGGGAGGCGGGATCGTTAAACATATCCAAATTTGATTCGGCTAACGTCGAAGACTATCAAACTTTTCGAAATTACTGCGGAAAAACGGGAATACTTCTTCAGGAAAGAGGGCTTTTCGAGGAGAGATCTAGTTTCGTATCAGACTTTATTGTTGATTGTATCTTCGAGGTCAGCGGTGGTCTCCTTGGAATTGCAAGTCGCTTGATTATGCACGCCGCAAAGCGTGCCTGGGAAGAGAAGGTGCGTCAGGTGACGGTCGATCATCTTGAGTATGCCACCGATTTTTGGGCGATCCGGAAGCTAGCTCTACTGAACCGGAACCCCTTCCGGGAAAAACCACTCAGGCAGCTGACCCCGCCGGCGCACCAGATTCGTGTGAGGGAAGCTTAGGTTCGCCAGCGAGGGAAAAATGAAAGACGAGATCCGTGGGCGACCGCTGATTTTCCCGGTCGAACCGATAGTTGGTGAGGGCCTTGCCGAACTTGTGCTGCGAGCGTCCGCTGAAAATTGTTTTCTGAATACCCTTAACATCATGGATCTCGCCGGCATTCCGGGAATTCATGCTGGCTCGATAGGAAGCAGCGTCGCCAGACGCGAGGCAGTGCTGGCTCACTTGCTGGGGCCGTCGTGGTCGGTGGACGGGATAGCCGCAATCGCGTTCCAGGCGGACAAGCGCACTGGGTGGCATTCTTGGTTCGGGACATCCATTCGACGCATCCATCGCATGGCCAAAGTGCGGCGTGTCTCACCGCGTAGCCTAGCGGCATCACTCCACTGCAAAGCGATGTGGTCTTTGAAGCCGCTCTGCTTTGATCCTGACACAAGGGAGCAATTGCTCGAGCAGTGCCCCGTTTGTGGCAATCTCTTCAGGTTTCGAAATTCATTCGGTGTTGAATTCTGCGATCAGTGTTCCCGCATAGATGCAGAAGGCTTCGTCCGAGGAGCCGTCGACCTGCGCGATTTTCCGCAACCGATAGTCGAAGTTGACGATGACGAGGCACTTTCCCTAGTCGTAAATCTTATCAATCCCGATGCCGCCGTGCGGCATTGTGCCCGCGGATTGCTGCCTGCAGACATTGCGGCGTTCGAGGAGGGGCAGTTGTTCGAACTAAGCGTGATCCTTGCGTCTATTCTGACCTCGGATCCTACATTGGGCAAGGGAAGGGCAAATGGTCTGAAATCGATGGTTGACTATCGGCGCATCACCCCTGCCAGTCTAGCCCGTGCTGGGCGTGCGCTGCTTGGATGGCCTGGTGCCTTTGACAACCTCTTGGAGGAAATGCAGAGCAGCTGGGCGCAGCGGCCCGGCAACTATGGAGTCCGAAAAACGCTTGGTCCGCTTGCAGAGCTCCAAAGAAGCCGAAACTTGGAATCTCGCCTGAAGGGAATCCTGCAGGCCCGTATCTCTGCGAACCTAGCTCGAGCCGAAGTGCAATCGTTAACATTGCGGAAGTGTCAGCCAAACGGCGGCGACCTCATTACACTTATCGGTGCGATACGAAAGTTCCGGATCGGTCGGCAGCGCCTAGAAGAAGCCCAACTGGATGGAATTTCGACCATTCGAGCGAAGTCTGGTCATAAGTCACCCATTCTAGTATCGGTTTCAGAACTCAGCGAGAACCTCGCTCGTCGCTCTGACCTTTTGGCACCGCTTCACGCGGCCAGGCGCATTGGGATTCCTATCCTGGCGCTCAGGCACCTCGCTGACGCGGGTTTGATTTCGGGCGGACAGGTTCCATGCGTATCGGGAATCGTTGTGCGGGATAGTACACGGTACGGCAAGCAATCAGTGGATGAACTTTTGAAACGACTCCATTCCAGACTCGAGGGGACGCCGCCGCCGGCACGCGCTTTGTCGCTTTCGGCAGCCGCTGTTCGACTTGGCTCGCCATTGGTGTCGCCTTGGGTCGGGCTCTTGAGATCCATTTTGGATGGCAATCTGCCAGTTTGGCGGTCGAAAACGAAGCAGCCTCCTGCCTTTTCCTTGTTCGTCGATCCCGCCGTCGCGCAGGAGAGCGTCAAGGATTTCAACTGTTGGTCAGAAGGTGACACCAAGTCGAAGCTGTCGGCACAGTGTGTAGCAAGCATGCTTGGAATGCAGCTCACCACTTTGAAGTGTCTTAGGCATCAGGGCTTGCTTCAAGCGCCCTACAGTCTGTCCGAGATACAAACATTCGCTCGTAACTATGCATCCACGAGAGAAGTGCGGGACATTCTTCGGGAGCATTCGCGCTTTGGGAATGCCGCCCTTGTCCAAGATCAGATCGAGAGCAGGACGATCCCGTCTTTGCTTCAGATTTTAGGGCTGCGACCGGCGTCGGGACTTGAGGTCGACAAAAATTTCATGTGGAAACGCTCTGAGATTGAGTGTCTGGTGGCCGAATGGCCAAAGATTGGTGGTGTACTTGCTAGTCGCCAATAATGCATTTAAGGAGGATGCCGCCGATTTGAATCGAGATTTTGCGAGCCATTGAATCGCTTTTTGTATTCTAAATGAACGTATTCAATAACTTAACTGAATCTGGATTTTCTGCTCTGCATACAGTTTTGGCGTCTTTCCGACCGTCTCAAAATAGTGCGGACATTTCCGTGGGTTAGCGGCGCCTCCGCGGCAACGCTTAGCAGAGACGCGGCCTTCCCGACCCAGAATGCCGTGAATTCGGGCTCTCGTCTCTGCGGGGCTATTTCCGTAGCCAACTGTTTGGAAAAGCGATGCTCGCCGATGGTCGGAATCAGAGGCCGAGCAGCGCAGACTGATCGGACCAGGCAAGGGGAAGGCCAGAGAGGCGCGACAGCCGATGGGCTGTAAGTTCGGTCGGCTGCTTGCCGGCGATGATCTGGGACACGATCTTGGGTGAAAGAAACGCCAGCGGCAGCAACCTGCTCACCTCAGAGACTGTGGTCTCGTTCAAGCTGGCGATATCTGTCAGGCTTCGGCTAGAGCCATCGGTGAGTTGATGGAGATACAGCTGAGAGCGATGGACAACGTCGATCAACGCTGCATCCGGCTCTGAGCTGTTGGACGAGGGATCGGTTAGTACGATGCGCATCTCGACGCCGCGCCGCTTGATTTCAAATGGGCATGTGATCGCCAAGGTTTCAGCGTCGCCGTCCGATGCCAAAACCCTGTCGAGCAGATGCTCGCAGAGCGCCCGGCAGTCAATGTTGAGGGTCAGCGCCTTCTGACCAAGCGCGATGCGACGGATGAGTTTTTGCTGCAGCGATCGCTTGCCGTCTGCAGTCTCGGTGTTCCAGGCAGCCTTGAAGTTAGCCGCGCGATGCATCGCGATTGAAACCTCGCCTGAGCTTCCCCATCGCTGAATCAAATCAGTGATTTGGCCATGATCGCTGAAAATCCGATTCAGTTGATGCTCAACGACTGATTCAACTGCATCGGCAGGAAGGCGCCATCCATCGGAGCTGCCTCGTCGCCGGTCAACGAACTGTTTTGAGACGTAGTACCGATAGCGAACGCCGCGCTTGTTGGCATGCACCGATCGAAGCTTCTCGCCGTGTTCGTCAAAGAGCAGCCCGGTGAGAAGATGCTGCTGGGTGACGTTGGATGTGCTCCTACGTCGCGGCGCCTGGGATGCCAAGAGCGCCTGCGCCTCATCGAACACTGGACCTGCGATGATCCGCTCGTGCTCGCCGTCATGGACCTGATCTTTGTGCTTGATCTTGCCGATGTAGATTGGGTTCGAGAGCAGGTGGTAGAGGTTGCCGCGGCCGAATGGCATCGTGACGGAAACGGTTCCATCCTGGCGTTCTCGGGTTCGAGTGACAAGGCCATCCCGCGCGGTCTCGTCAGCAAGGTCACGCACGGACCTCAGCACAAGGTAGCGATCAAAGATGTGTCGGACGATCTTAGCCTCGGCGTCGTCGATTAAAAGCTTTCGGTGCTCAACGCGGTAGCCGAGCGGCACCACACCACCCATCCACATGCCCTTCTTCTTCGAGGCCGCGATCTTGTCGCGGATGCGCTCGGCCGTCACCTCTCGCTCAAACTGGGCGAAGGACAGAAGCACGTTGAGTGTCAGCCTGCCCATCGATGTGGTGGTGTTGAATTGCTGGGTGACGGAGACGAATGAAACCGAGCTGGCATCGAAGATCTCGACGATCTTCGAGAAGTCCATCAGCGAGCGGGTGAGGCGGTCGATCTTATAGACGACCACGACGTCAATCTTCTTCTCGCGGATGTCCTGTAGCAGTCGCTGCAGGGCAGGGCGCTCCATCGTGCCACCTGAGATGCCACCGTCATCATAGCGATCTGGGACGAGCTTCCACCCAAGCCCAATCTGTGAGGCGATGAAGGCAACGCATGCCTCACGCTGGGCATCGAGGGAGTTGAATTCCTGTTCGAGGCCTTCCTCGCTCGATTTGCGGGTGTAGACGGCGCAACGCAGGCGCGGTGTCGAGTTGCTGCTCATAGGCCGAAGAACCTCGGACCGGACCAATGCGCACCGGTGATCTTGCGCGCGATCGAGGATAGCGATGGGTAGACCTTTGCCTCGAAGACGAAGCCATCCTCGATCACGTCGACGACGTGGGTCTTACCGTTCCAGTCACGAACCAACCGGGCGCCTGGCAAAATTTGTCTGCGCTTCTGCGCGATCGTCACCTTGATGTCGTCGGCGACGGCGTTAGCTTGGCTGTCGCGGTCGGCGATCTTTTTCTCGACCTGGTCTATGGCGGACCTGAGCAAGCGACGCGTCTCGGTGGAAAATCCACCGAAACGCTTAGCCTGAAGGTGCCACGCTGCTGCCCTGATCAGAAGCTCACGCCTGACACCCTTTGGTGCTGAGCATCGATAGATCTTCGCCCATTGCGTTGCGAGTTCCTCACGAGAGAGATCGCCCAAGGCGGCGACCTCTGCTTCGATGTCGAGCTTGGCGCGCATGAGGCTCAGGCGTCCTTGGCGCTGTCACCGATGCGGTAGCGGCGGACGCCATCTTTGCCGACGTCGCTCACCAGGTTGAGGCCAAGCTTCTTCTTGACCACCGCTGACAAGAAGCCTCGCACCGAGTGGGCCTGCCAATTGGTCGCCTCCATCAGCATCTCGATCGTGGCGCCCTTGGCTAGGCGAAGTTTCTTCAGCACCAGGTCCGATTTGCTCTGCTTGCCGTCGTTGCGGAGCGCAGGCTTCGGTGGCTTGGCAGGTTCCGGATCGCCCGCGCCTTTCGCATCACCAACCTTCTTCTTGGCTGACTTCGGCTTCTTCGCGCGTTTGGGTGGAGCGTCGAGCGCATCCCAGAGGCGCTCGCGCGGCTCCGGCGGGATTTGAAGCTGATCGTTGTCGGACTCGGTTCCGAGCGTTGCCATGGTCACTCTCCTCAGTTAGCAGTCGCCGGCCGATCCGGCGCCTGTACTGACTTGAGCCCGCCTGGCGGGCTGGGGAGTCTCTCGTTCTTGGCGGAGGATAACCGCCGCGTTGTTACCCCAGCAATGCTTGCGTGCGTAACGAAGTCCAGCGGAATGTGCCTTTGCTAAGGCCGTTTCTGGCAGGTGTAAGTCTACAATCTGCCCCCGACATGCACTGCACCTAATCCGATAAATCGGTCTGCCGGAAAACCTAAACGGCGTAGATGCGACGACCCTGTCAAACCAATCGGAATGCTCGTCAAGTCCATCCATTCTGCAATGATGCAAAGACCGGCGGTAACAATCCCCGCGTCGCGCCACAGAAGACTTTCGGGATGTTGGTAAGCCGCGGATACCTTGGCGTAGTCACCGACCAGCCTAAGTGTGCACCCCGCGATCGCACCGGTAACTCGAGCATCGACAGCGTTTGCTGTGTGGGCACCGTCTTCGGCTTTAGTTAGGCAGGCGAACGCATGCCTCCCGGGAAGGTAAAGGCGGGGCGGCTCGGATTGCTCAACCATTTGTGCGATCACGCCCACTGCATGCAGACCTCCGGCAGAGGGCATTGCCCGATGCTCGATCGGAATCCCAGCGCGTCCAACACCACGCCATTGACGGGTTCGACACGTGTGCCACAGCAGTTCTGAAACCTGCAGCCAGGAGATTGTCCCGCCAAGGTTCGAGCGCCTGGCCTCGAGAACACCCATAAAGGGCTTGTCGGCGCGTGGCTCGGGGCGAGGCAGTGTGATGATCTTCGATCCCTCTGGTAGCCAGGCAGCCCAGGTCCCGGGCTCATTTCGAGGTACGGGGTCGTCAGTGAGGAGTCCAGCCAAGTGCGTGCCAGGTGTTGAAGTGCTTGATGCAACCGCGGCAGCGGCCGCAGGCAAAATTTCCGACATGGCAAGAGTGCGCCCACGCAAGAGTAGCCTGATCAATGCCTGATTGCCGCACCAGTTCGACGGCGTCCAGTCCAATCGCGGGTGCGCTAACGAGCATGCTGCCTTCTTGAAAGCTCATTAGGGCGGAAATCTTTTCGACGAACTCAGGGCGGCCATCGGCGTGCTGGCAATCGGTCGCCAAAGTGCCAATCAAGAGCCTTTCTGACCCCATACGGGCAGCTGCCATGCCGGCCAAGGTGAGAATGAGCTGATTGCGGAACGGCCACCATTCGGAGACGGGTGCCGCCGACAACGGAGCTGTTCCAGCCATGTCGCCCGAGCCCAATGAGGAACAATCCACCCGAATGATCTCATGCTCGATGGTTAACAGCTCAGCGACTTTGCGGGCAGCAGCTATTTCGGCATCTGCGGGCTTTTGTCCGTAGTCAATCGTGATAGCTAAGTCGGGTTTCATCCACCAGGCGATACTGACGGAATCCATCCCGCCCGAAAGCAACAGAGCTGTCTTCATCGACCTAGGCTCCAAATCGTCCGATAGATTGCCGTCACAAAATCGTCCGTGATGGTCATGCCGCTGCCGGCCATCATTTTAAGATCCTCTTCCCGCTCGTTCTCAGCGAGCGCCACCACCGGTATTCCAAGTTTTTTGGCATACCCCACCTCAAAAATAGTGCCCGGATCCATTCCGTTCAGGATAGCAAAGACTGCTTGGCAACCTTCCAAGCCCTTAAGATCAGCCAAGGCAACCTCTTCCGCCTTGCCAGGTCCGATCTCATGTATAGGGGAAAACACCTCGACCCCGGCCTGTAAAAGTGCCCGTCTAGCTTCCTCGACTACCCAGCGTTGGCCCAGGTCAAAGAATGGGCCTGCAAGATAAATTTTGCCTGTTGCGGGAACCAACGGCTCCATTGAAAGCGTTCGCAATGTCCGTGGATCGGGCGGCGGAAGGGAGCGGTTTTCGCAATACCAGGCGACAGATCTCGACGCCAACTCAGCCGCATCTTCGGCACCCATACCCTGTACCGCCCAAAGTGCCGCGAAAGTCGACGAGAACACGTCCCCCGAGCCCAACTTCCAGACCTTATTTGATTTGTAGAGCGGAATGTCATGCACACCGGTGCGGGTAATGACACGGGCGCCCATGGCGCCCATCTTTAGGACAACGACCTCGGCGTTGTCCTGCTCGAAGAACCATTGGGCACCCTTGATTGGGTCGTCGTTGCCGGTGATATTCCGCATCTCTAGCTGGTTGAGAATTACTGCTAGCCGGTCTGCGGTGGATCCGTTCGCCGTGAACGAGATCCCATCGAAGGCGGACTGCGGATCGTAAACGGCGGCTTTAGCGCGAACGATCGCGTCGCCTTCAAGCATCCCGTATCGAAGGACGTTCTCGTCTTCGATCGGGATAGGAGGCTGGCGTGCAATTCGCCATAAGGGTGGAGAAATCGATGGGTCCGCCAGTGTATGCGTGTAGTCGAACGTCACCGCAGCTGGCGCAGGAGTTGCCATGACTTCGAAATCAATAAGGTTAGCCAGCAAGTCGACGTCATCGCGAATTCGATCAGCGACATACCCTGCGAGCCTTTTTCGTCCTGGCACGAGCGGAGAAATATTCTGCGCTGCTCTCCCAGCAGACCCGAATACGGCGTTCCATGTCGGGTGGAGGCAACGCTCCCGATAAATGCCGCCGACTACCGTTATGCCGGAATTCAAAGCGGAGCGACTTCTACCGTATATACACCACCCGTAATCGTTTGGATCGTTGCCTTGTAAGCGATACCCTGTTGCACGATGCAATTGATGACCGTCAGGTATCCCAAAAACGTCAATGCCCCAGCTAAGGCGCCGGCCGCATCTTTGACCACCAAAGCACTTGAACTGCCGCTTGTGAGCACGTCGACATCAAGGACCGCCCCTGCCGCAAGCGGCCCCAGCACGGCAGCTTTCGGGCTGTTGATCGGGGCGATATAGGACTTCCCGCACTGGTCGGCGCCACCACCGACTCCCGGGGAGAGATCATCCCTACCGCCTCCTCCTCCGCCTCCCGACATCCGAATCTCCCTCACTGTATGTCAAAGCATTAGAGCGGGAATTCGAAGAAGGAATCAAGATACCCATCAGGATCGGACCAACATTCCGCATGGTGCGCCACATAACCGCGTCCATTTGCGATGGCCGAACCCCTACTGCTCGACAGAAAGTCAGGAATCTTGCTTCCAGACCTAAATATCCACGCGCTGGACTGGAGCCTTTTTCAAACACACCCATCATGATGCCAGCCCGCATGATGTGCACGTCGAGAATGGCCACTTGATCGCTGCCGCGCTGATTTCGGACGATCCAAGATGCGGTTTTAAGCCCGATCCCCGGCAAAGCACAAAGGCGGTTTCGCAACTCAGTATCGTCCAGTTCGCTCTCTTGTATATGTGGCAATGCTTGTAGGCTGCCCACCAAATAGCGAGCCCTTGTATTGGCAAACCTATATCTTACCCACCTGCCGTTTACAGCGAGCGGTCGAGACAGAAGATCGATCGCTGTTGCATGAGATAGGGTGGGACCGTGCTCACGGAGATGAGTTGCGACACGTTGGAAGGCGGCCAGGCCGACTTCTGCGGGCGCGCCATGCCCACCTAGCAGGCAGGCTACCAGTTCCTCAGCCAGACTTCTGCCCAAGGAGAAATTTCCGTCAGTGTGGGACGAGTCCATCCAGGCCTGGGCGGCCCAGAATGCCGGGGTAAAGACGTCCTCGAATCGCCCCCAAACTACGTTGCTCATGACCTCGGTGTCCGGGGCGGGCAAACTCAAAAATATCGGCTGGCTAGCGGCGAGCGCGACGACCTGTTGCATAAATTGCCTCTTCGATATATGCATCTTATGCATTGTTAGGATTTCGTCAACGTGCAAGATCTTCTCCGACGTGTCATTTCCGTGTCCGGGCAAACACGCACTAGCCAAACGCAACTTGGTGCATATTGCGGTCGTTCGCAGGCGCACATTAGCAAGGTTCTGCGCGGTGTCGTGCCTGTTTCCAAGCCCATGGCTGCCAAACTGGAAGCTTGGGTTTCGGAGAAGTCCGAGCCCGATAAGGCTGAAGTTGAAGCCTTAATAGAAGGAATTGCGGCAGCCGCTCCGGAGCGTAGAAAGCATATTTTGCATATTTTGCGGGAGCTGTCGGCTCTTGCGTAGTGCCGTGGCGCCAGGAAAGCTCCCGCTTCTCAGAATTGCCGGCGATTCATTGGGTATCGACGCCGCCGTTCTGCATAGGATAGGAGTGTGGCGACTATGGCGCTCGCAAACACGCATTCTGGCTTGGTCATTTGCCAACCGAGCGTTTACGGTCCGCAATGTATAAACCAGCGACTCAGCACGAGTCTGAATGTGGCGATGCGGCAGTTTTGACAATGGCTCCGAACGGAAAACCGACACTCCCCGGCGGGGCACTGTCGTTTCGTAAGGATGCCACGCTGGATCGGCTTGCCGATCATTTCAATGTCGCGCAGTTTGTCAGCTTTGCGCCGTCGCCCTCTGGCCCGGTGCTGGCATACTGTCGCTTGGCGGGCGTGGAGCCGAGTCACCGCTTTTCCAACATTGGAAAGGCCGTCGACGCACTATTCGAGCGATCCGCCTATGGCACGGTGAATATCCGCAGTTTCAAGGAGACTGCTACCCAGAGCCGTGAGTTCCTTTATGCCTTAAAAACGCGCGAGGAGGTGCTTTCCGCGCTTGAGAGGCTCGCCCTGCAAGGCGACTTCACTATTGCCAACGAGACAATCGACGTAAGTGACGGAGGCGTTTCTGGCGTGGTTCTCGATCAGGTGGTCGAGTTCAAGCCCGACGCCACGCCGCGGGGCGTCGAGAAAGCGGGTTTTGCTTCGCTTCCCGCCTCGTGGGCACAGCGCGCCTTCGAAATTGTCTACGGGTTCGCGCCGGCTTTTAGTGATGCGAAGGGCGCCCGGCTGGAGTTCAGCTTGCATCCGTCTCCGTGTGGCTACAGGCGATCGCATGTCCTCTATTGGGAATTCGATGAACACGAGCCGCTGCGTTTGAACCGTGTCGAAGCTTCGTGGCCCAACGACTTTTCCAGGATGATGGGCGACAAAGCATACGGATTGCTCGTTGCGCACCTGGCTGGTGTCGCCGTGCCCAAGACGACGGTTATCGGACGCCGTTTGCCGCCCTTTACATTCGGCGATGAAACCGGATCGAGCGAATGGTGGACCCGAACTTGCCCCAATGAGCAGGTGCCTGGAAAATTCACCACCGCGCGTGGTTGGGTCGACCCTTTCAAGCTGCTGGCCAGCGAAGATCCTAGCGGTACAGCAATCGCCTCTATACTCTGCCAGCGCGGCGTGCCGGCCACGCATTCCGGTGCGGCGATTGAGGGCGCAGACGGCCGTCTTTATATCGAGGGCACGCACGGCACAGGTGAGGCCTTCATGCAAGGAACCGTCGGACCTGGGCTCTTACCTGAAAATTTAGTGGAGAAGGTGACGGCGCTCCACGACAAGCTTGCAACGACCCTCGGTTCCGTGCGTTTCGAGTGGGTGTATGACGGCGACGCAGTTTGGGTTGTTCAGTTGCACCGTGGTCGGAGTGCATCGGCCGGTCATGTGGTCGTACCAGGAGAGCGGTCGAAATGGATTGCATTTAGGGTCGAGGACGGGTTGGAAGCGCTGCGAACAATGTTGGAATCGTTCCCTGCGGACGCAGGACTAATCCTTGATGGTGAAGTCGGCCTTACAAGCCATGTCGCCGACGTAATCAGGAAATCAGGCGTGCCTGCAAGGATTTGCGTTCCTCAACAGAGGGTTAACGCTGTTTCGTGAGAGCATTGCCCTTTGTACGCAAAAAGAACATAATGAGAACAGACGGTGGCAGTACCGATTGAAAAGGGGAAAATGTTATGGTGTTAATGGCTGTGATAGAAGCGAGAAAACAGGCAGACGCCGAAATGGACACCTTCCGGGAGGCCATTGCTCTGCGTGCAGCACAACGCGCAGAAAGGCGTAAGGCAGCGGCTAATGAAAACGACGGGTACCGGCCAAACGAACAAGGTGGAGATCAGCCCGCAGCCGGCTAAGCCGCTAAAACCTCTCTATCGAAAAGAAGACGAGACCCGGGAAGTCACCAAGCCTGACGATCACGACAAGGAGTGGCGCGACAGTTATACCCGTGATTACGGGCGTATCGTGCACAGCGCAAGCTTCCGCCGGCAGCAGGGAAAGACCCAGGTTTTCCCCGGTCATGAGTCAGACTTTTTCCGAAACCGACTGACCCATTCCCTTGAGGTTGCTCAGATTGCTCAAGGCATTGCCGAGCGCCTAAACCATGGACATCCCGAAGTCCTGAAGCACGACCCGATTAAGGGCAGCCTTTGTGCCACCGCCAGCTTGGTTCATGACATCGGGCATCCCCCTTTCGGTCACAACGGGGAGCGCGCACTGGACAAGGCAATGCTGCAGTATGGCGGGTTTGAAGGCAACGCGCAGACTTTTCGCATTCTCACTCGGCTTGAGAAGAAGGAAAGATACAGGACTGCCGACGGGGGCGACGACCGGGCAGGACTGAACTTGTGCCACCGTACGCTAGCGGCGACGCTTAAATACGATAAGCGTATAGCGACGGTTCGCAAGAGCGACGCCAAACTGGAGAAGGGCTACTACGGGTCGGAAAGCGAAATCATCGCCAACATCAAAAAGTCTGTTCTAGGCGACTACCAGCTTCCTAAAGGCAAGCAATTCAAGACGATCGAGTGTGCCATCATGGACATGGCTGACGACATCGCCTACTCGGTATACGACCTTGAGGATTGTCTGAAAGTCGGTTTCCTTACCCCGGCAGAAATGCTCGCGTCCGACGACGCGCTTCTTGACGAAGTAGCGGCTGCCGTCTCCAAGCAAATGGGCGAACGGGAACCTATCGGACGGGTCGATGTGCAAGCCGTCCTAATCGACATCTTCTCGGAGATAGGTGAAGCGGCATCGTGGGACGAAGATGGCGAGAGCGACAACCTGCTTCTCCAATTCACCCGGGCATACAAGGCGTCGCGGAAGCTGAGCGAGGACGGCTATGCGCGGACTCAGTTCTCTTCTGAGCTGGTTCATCGATTTATCGAAGCGGTGGAGCTGGACTATAACGAGGAATGCCCGGCGCTTAGTGGTGTGATTTGGCCAAGGGAGATCCGTCTGCGCAAGGAGGTGCTCAAGCAGTATACCTTCATTGCAGCCATCTACGCGCCACGGGTAAAACTCGGCGAATACCGAGGCTACGACCTTGTGTCTGATATTTTTGAAGCGCTCATGGGCGATCGTGGCGATCTACTGATGCCTGCAGATGTCCGTGAGCGAATAAGAAGGGCCGCCCACGTGTCAGTTAAGGCGCGCGAAGTATGCGATTTCGTCGCCGGTATGACCGATCGCTACGCTATGGAATTCTGGGCACGGCTTAATTCGGACACCGCTGAGAGCATGTTTAAACCCATATAAGACCCTGCTTCGGGTTGAGCGATTGCAGCTTCGAGCGCTTTTCAGACATTCAGTCAGACGCGCTCGCAATCGGCAGCTTTGCGTTGATTTCCGCCGAGAACTGACCCGGGATTTTCGCCGAGAAGTGACCCGCCTTCATGTATGGTTTGGGTCTCAGGCTTTGGTCAAGGTGGGTGCTTTCTCCTTCTTTGTGGCAGGGGTCTGGGCCGAGCTGTTCTTGAAGCGGAAGCTGTCGTTTCCAGTCTCCAGGATATGGCAATGATGGGTGAGGCGATCGAGCAGCGCCGTCGTCATCTTGGCATCGCCGAAGACGGTAGCCCATTCGCTGAAGCTTAGATTGGTGGTGATGACGACGCTGGTGCGCTCGTAGAGCGTGCTCAGCAGATGGAACAGCAGCGCACCGCCTGAGGCGCTGAAGGGCAGGTATCCGAGTTCGTCGAGGATGACGAGATCGGAATGGGCGAGCCGGTTGGCGATCTGGCCTGGCTTTCCCTGGGCCTTCTCCTGCTCGAGCGCGTTGACGAGTTCGATGGTTGAGAAGAAGCGCACGCGCTTGCGATGGTGCTCGACAGCCTGCACGCCGAGGGCGGTGGCGATGTGGGTCTTTCCGGTGCCGGGGCCGCCGACAAGCACGACGTTGTTGGCCTGGTCCATGAACTCGCATCGATGGAGCTGGCGCACGAGGGCCTCGTTGATCTCGCTGCTGGCAAGTCGAAGCCGGCCAGATCGCGGTAGACGGGGAAGCGAGCAGTCTTGAGCTGATAGGCTGTGGACCTAACCTCCCGCTCGGCCATCTCGGCCTTCAACAGTTGCGACAGGATTGGGATGGCGGCCTCGAAGGCGGGAGAGGCCTGCTCGGTGAGTTCGGCCACGGCTTGCGCCATGCCGTGCATCTTCAGGCTCCTGAGCATGATGACGATGGCGCCGCTGGCGGGATCATGACGCATGACGCACCTCCCTGGCTTGGCGCAGCGCATCGTAGCGCTCGACATTGGCCTGCGGCTCCTTGGCCAGGCTCAGCGCCTGCGGGGCATCCACAACGGGCGCCGCGATCGGCTTGCCGTCGACCAGCCTGTGCAGGAGATTGAGGATGTGGACTTTGGTCGGGACACCGGCCTGGAGCGCCATCTCCACTGCCGTCAGCACGGCCTGCTCATCATGCTGCAGGACGAGCGACAGGATCTCGACCATCTCCCGATCGCCGCCAGGCTTCCTGAGCAGATGCTGCTGCAGTCGCTTGAAGGCTTCGGGCAGCTCGGTGAAGGGCGCACCGTTGCGCAAGGCTCCGGGCTTGCGCTGGATGACCGCCAGATAGTGACGCCAGTCGTAGACGGTCTGGCCAAGCCGGTCATGCGACCGCTCGATGATGCGGCGGTGTTCGCACACGATCTGCCCTTCGGCGGCAACCACGATCCGCTCCGGATAGACCCTGAGGCTGACTGGCCGGTTGGCGAAGGATGCCGGCACGCTGTAGCGGTTGCGCTCCAGATGGACCAGGCAGGTCGGAGAGACCCGTTTGGTGTATTCGACGAAGCCATCAAAGAGGCGCGGCATCGGCATCAGGAACCGAGTTTCCTCGGCACGGATGTCTTCGATCGTTCCGGGCCTGAGGCCATGGGGAATCCCTTGCCAAAGCTCCCGACACCGCTGCTCCAGCCATGCGTTCAGGGCCTCCAGCGAAGGGAAGCGCGGCATCGGTTGCCATAGCCGGTGGCGGGCATCCTGGACGTTCTTCTCGACCTGCCCCTTCTCCCAGCCCGAGGCTGGATTGCAGAACTCGACCTCGAACAGATAGTGGCTGGCCATGGCCGAGAAGCGGGCATTGACCTGGCGTTCCTTGCCGCGGCCGATCCTGTCGACCGCCGTGCGCATGTTGTCGTAGATCCCGCGCCGGGGAACGCCGCCCAGAACCCGGAAGGCGTGGTTGTGGGCATCGAACAGCATCTCGTGCGTCTGCAGCGGATAGGCCCGCACGATGAAGGCACGGCTGTAGCTGAGCTTGAAGTGCGCCACCTGAAGCTTGGTGCGCTCGCCGCCGATGACCGCCCAGTCTTCCGACCAGTCGAACTGGAACGCCTCGCCGGGCTCGAACGCCAGCGGCACGAAGGTGCCGCGCCCGCTCGTTTGCATCTGACGCTGGCGCTCTTCCTTCCAGGCACGCGCAAAGGCGGCGACACGACCATATGAGCCTTCATAGCCGAGGCTCATCAGGTCCACATGCAGTTGTTTGATCGTGCGCTTCTGCTTGCGCGGCCTGTTTGCTTCCGTCCTCAGCCAGGCCGACAACCGCTCGGCATAGGCATCAAGCTTGCTCGGCCGCTCCGGCACCTGGAAGCGGGGCTCCACCTCGTCGGATCGCAGGTATTTGCGGATTGTGTTCCGCGACAGTCCCGTGCGCCGTGCAATCTCCCGGATCGAATGTCCGTCCCTCAGGTGCCAGCGCCGGATAGCGCTCAATAACGCCATGTCTATCACTCCAAAGTCCCCTGCAACCAGCCAGCAGGGGTGGGTTCAAACATGGGTCACTTCTCAATGGAAAAACCGCCCAATCCCGGGTCGGTTCTCGGCGGAAATCAACACCCGCATGCCCGAGAGAGACGTATCAACGATGAGTGCCAGGCACTCTCTCGTGCAGTCGTCGACGACGGCCAGGATGCGGAAGCGGCGCCCGTCGGTGAGCTGGTCCGATACGAAGTCGAGCGACCAGCGCTCGTCGGGCCGCAGCGGCACCAGCATCGGCGCCCTGGTCCCGATCGCCCGCTTGCGGCCGCCACGGCGGCGAACGGCGAGCTTCTCCTCCCGATAGAGCCGGAACAGCTTCTTGTGGTTCACGACCAGGCCCTCCCGCCTCAGCATCACAAGAAGACGCCGGTAGCCGAACCGGCGACGCTCCTGCGCGATCGCCTTCATCCGCTCGCGAACCTCGCGGTCGTCCGGCCTGCTGGTCTCGTAGCGAACCGTCATGCGGCAACAGCCGATGGCTTTACACGCCCGCCGTTCGCTCATCCCGAAGCCTTCCCTCAGGTTAGCGACAGCTTTCCGCTTGGCCGCGGGCGTCACCATTAATGGGATGGTCCGCTCCGTCCTCCCGCAGCATCATCTGGGCAGTCACACCAAAGGAGGTTGCAATGTCCCCACGCAATGCGCCGCGCCCTGCGGCCGTCTATGGAATTGATATCGGCAAGAACATCTTCCACGTCGTCGGTTTGGACACCGACGGTGAGCCAGTCCAGCGAGCTCGCTTTCGACGCGATTCGTTACTGCAGTTCTTTGAGCGGACAGCAGCGCCTGTGATCGTGGGGATGGAATCGTGCGCGGGATCACAATGGATCGCCCGGAGACTGCAGGCACTGGGGCACAAGGTTCGCCTGATCCCAGCGCAGTTCGTGAAGCCCTATGTGAAGTCGAACAAGAGCGACATCATCGATGCCGAGGCCATAGCCGAAGCTGCAACGCGGCCGACGATGCGGTTTGCCGCGATCAAGAGCGAGGAGCAAGCCGACCTCCAGGCGCTGCATCGCGTGCGCGACCAGATGATCGGCACGCGAACGCGTCTCATCAACCAGATGCGAGCATTCTGCCTGGAATACGGCATTGCATTGAGACAAGGAGCGGGCCTGTTCAAGCTCGACCTGCCGCGGGTCCTCGACAACTTGTCGAACGACCTGTCGCCGGCGATGCGCAAACTGCTCACGGATCTATTCGCCGACCTGCGCCGGTTGGAGCAGCGCATCAACGACGTGACGAGGGAGATCGAGGCGATTGCAGATCGAGAAGATGTTGCCCGCCGGCTCATGACGATTCCAGGGATCGGCGCATTGGGGGCCACGGCACTTCTGGCGGCCGTTGGCAGCGGACGCCAATTCCAGAAGACCCGTGATCTGGCCGCATGGCTGGGCCTGGTCCCTCGGGAATACTCCACCGGGGGCAAGCAGAAGCTCCTCGGTATCAGCAAGCGGGGGAACCGCTACGTCCGCAAGCTCCTGGTTCACGGAGCACGATCGTGCTTCCGTCATCTGGATCGAACGCGGGATCGGTTGGGAAGCTGGCTTGATGGCCTTCAGAGCCGGATGCACCCGAACAAGGCCGTTGTCGCACTTGCCGCCAAGATGGCGCGTATTGTCTGGGTTGTGCTGACCAAGCCTGGGGCGCTCTACGAACGCAGGGATCCTGCATTCGCCTGACGCCTCCGGCTCGATTGCAAGGCTCGGGAATAGTGATGACGAAACAGTGGATCAGCATGCCGTAAGCCCTGTGCAAAAAAGCGGGCTTCGTGCCCGAACCATTTATTGGGAACGGCGTGCGCGGATCTCATCATGGCCTGGCTGCAACCGCAGTCCACTCGCGAGAGGCCGGATACATTTATGCAACTGGAATCGTCATTTGCGATGTCGCGAACCCTTGCACGGACGGGGCGGACCATACATTCTTTCCCACGAGATCCTTCAGCGCGGCATTGTCGAGCATCGCGTCGGCCAGAAGCCGCTTCAGCCGCGTGTTCTCGTCCTCCAGCGCCTTCAGTCGCCGGGCCTCGGAGACATCCATCCCGCCAAAGCGGGCCTTCCAGTTGTAGATCGAAGCATCGCTGACGCCGTGCTTTCGACACAGATCGGCGACCGAGACCCCGGCCTCATGCTCCTTCAAAATTCCAATGATCTGCTCTTCAGAGAAGCGGCTGCGCTTCATGTCCTGGTCCTCTCGGTGGGCCAGAACGAACTTCAAACCGGATTAGATCAGTGGGGCAAGGTCACCGCGTATCTGGTTGCCAAGTTGCGTCGAGATGAGGATGAATTGATTGCGTGCCGCCACCAGCGTGCGGATCAACATCGTGTCGTACGACTTGACTCGGACCGCTTTGAAGAAGCCCGCTTCGGCAAGCCGAGCTAACCCATCCGCGTCATTGGCATCGGTCTTGTTGAGCGTTTCGCTCAGCACCTTCTGTGCATGGCGCGCTTCGATGCAGATCGCAGGCAGACCTTTAGCCGCCAACGTGTGATAAAACCAAGTTGCCAATGGCCCTGTCTCGAAGACGACGCGGCTGGCGTGCGGTGCATGCTTGCGGATCACTTGCGCCAGTATCTGAGGGTCAGAAGGACATTTTCCACGCCAAATCCGCTCACCATCCTGGCGGATCGAAATTGCGGTGTCTTTCAAGGAAACATCAAGGCCGACATACTGCTCCATGGTTGCTCTCCGTCCGATATTTGGGCCCGGCGCCAATCGTGAGCCCGCTTCCGATTCTATCGAGGAGCAACCACCTTCACCATCCGCCGTCCCGACGGAATAGATCGTGAGTCGCGCCGCGATTAGCCCATGTTTGCGCATCGCTATCTCCATCAGTTGTTGATCGGGTGAGGATAGGGGAGCGCCCGCCGGAAGGCTTCAGGGTTGCCGAGACAGCCCGGGACGGGTTGGTCCATCCCGAGAATTTTTCGAGGGAGGGCGCGCTTATACGTCGTGCCGACGTGCGCTTTGACGTGCAAATGATCCTGTCGCGATGGCGATCTATCATCTTCACGTCAAGGTCATTGGCCGCAAGGCTGGCTCGAGTGCTGTGGCATCCGCCGCCTACCGCTCGGCTTCGCGGCTGCGTGACGAGCGGATCGAACGTACGCACGACTTCTCCGCCAAGCGCGGCGTCGTCCATTCCGAGGTGATGTTGCCGGAGGGTGCGCCAGAAGCCTGGAGCGACCGCGAACGGCTGTGGAACGATGTCGAAGCGTTCGAGGTGCGAAAGGACGCGCAGCTTGCCCGCGAGGTCGAATTTGCGCTGCCGCGTGAACTCAGCCAGGCGCAAGGCATCGAACTTGCGCGCGACTTTGTTGAGGCTGAGTTTGTCAGCCGGGGCATGGTCGCCGACCTCAATGTGCATTGGGACAGGGCTGAGGATGGCAGTCCCAAGCCGCATGCCCATGTCATGCTGACCATGCGGTCCGTGGACGAGAACGGTTTTGGGTCAAAGGTTCGAGACTGGAATGCTACCCAGCTGGTCGAGCGCTGGCGCGAGCGGTGGGCGGAGCTGGCCAATGAACGCCTGGCCGAACTCGACATCGACGCCCGCATAGACCATCGCAGTCTTGAAGCGCAGGGCATTGCGCTCGAGCCGCAAACCCAGATTGGTGCGCCGGCCCAACGCATTGAGGGCAGCGGCCTTGCTGCTGGCGATAGTGAAGCAGATCGCGCCGAACTGCATCGCGATATCGCGCGCAACAATGGTGCGCGCATCATTGCCGATCCAGCCGTGGCGCTCGATGCCATCACGCATCAGCAATCGACCTTCACCCGAAAAGACCTAGCGAAGTTTGCGCATCGCCACAGCGACGGAATGGAGCAGTTCAACGAAGTGGTGGCAGCCATCAGCAGCGCGCCTGATCTGGTCGAACTCGGCAAGGACGGACGCGGCGAAGACCGTTTCACCACCCGGCAGATGATCGAGACCGAGCAGCGCCTTCACCGCGCGGCGGAACGCATGGCCGGACAGGAGCGTCATGCGGTGAGCGATGTACGTCGCGAAGCCGCTCTGGCCCGCGCAGCGCAACGCGGGCTTGTCCTTTCAGGTGAACAGACCGATGCGCTTGCGCATATCACCGACGGCCGCGGCCTTGGTGTCGTCGTCGGTTTTGCCGGGGCGGGCAAAAGCGCCATGCTGGGCGTTGCGCGCCAGGCATGGGCAGCGGCGGGCTATGAGGTCCAAGGCGCGGCACTTTCCGGCATTGCGGCCGAGAATCTCGAAAGTGGATCAGGCATTGCTTCGCGCACCATTGCCAGCATGGAACATGGCTGGGGACAGGGCCGCGATCTGCTTACAGCGCGCGATGTCCTGGTGATCGACGAGGCCGGCATGGTCGGCACGCGCCAGTTGGAGCGCGTGCTCTCCCATGCGGCGGACGCTGGCGCAAAAGTCGTGCTGGTTGGTGACCCGCAGCAGTTGCAGGCAATCGAGGCCGGCGCCGCATTCCGCTCGATTCACGAGCGACATGGCGGCGTCGAAATCGGTCAGGTCCGCCGGCAGCGCGAGGACTGGCAGCGCGATGCCACGCGCGATCTTGCAACCGGCAGGATCGGCGCCGCAATCAGCGCCTACGACGCGCAAGGCATGGTGCATCAGGCTGCGACGCGCGACGAAGCGCGAGGTGAACTCGTCGCGCGCTGGGATCGCGACAGGCAGGCGCATCCAGAGGCAAGCCGGATCATCCTCACCCACACAAACGACGAAGTGCGCGTACTCAACCAGGCAGCGCGCGAGCGTCTGCGCGCTGCCGGCGATCTCGGCGAAGAAGTTCAGGTCGCTTTGGAACGCGGCCCAAGAAACTTCGCCAGCGGCGACGGCGTCATGTTCCTGCGCAACGAGCGCGGGCTTGGCGTCAAGAACGGCACGCTGGGTATAGTGGAGGACGTCAGCTCACAGAGCATGACCGTTCGCACTGACGACGACAGGTCAGTGCGGTTTGACCTGAAAGACTACGCTGAAGTCGACCACGGCTATGCCGCGACCATCCACAAGGCGCAGGGCATGACAGTTGACCGTACCCATGTGCTCGCCACGCCGGGCATGGATGCGCATGGCAGCTACGTCGCCGTATCGCGTCATCGAGACAGGATGGACCTGCATTACGCCAGCGACGACTTCCCGACACGCGACCGGCTCGTCCGCACGCTGTCGCGCGACCGCGCCAAGGACATGGCGTCGGATTACGAGCAGGCCGATCCGGCGCGGAGCTATGCCGAGCGACGCGGTATCACCTTCAGCGAGCGTGTGGTCGACATCGTGCGCCGCATCGTTCCAGAAAAACTGCGCGACAGGATCGGCGATCTGCTGGACGGCGTGCGCTCGGCCGGAGACGTCGAGCCCGGCCGGGGCCGGGGGCGCAATCCGGGACGGGAGGAAGTTGGAGCGCAAAGCGAAGATGTTGGCCCGAAGCCTCAAAGAGATGCGTCCGTCAACGGAGTGTCGCGCGAGATGGATGCGCCGATGGACGCAGAAGCAGAAATTCGCCGAGCCCGTACCCAAGCACTCGTACGTCACGCGCGCGCGATCGACGCGATCCTGCGCACGAAAGATGTGGACGGGCAGGGCAGCCTCGAGCAGATGCGCGAATTGAGGGATGCCCGCAACGCGTTCGAAAAAGTTCGGGCGCACGGTTGGTGTGACGCCGAAGCAGCTTACATGAAAAATCCCGAGCTTGTCCGTGAGGCCGGGGCCGGCCGAGTCAATCGCGTCGTGCTGGCTCTTCAGCTCGAAACGGAAATCCGCACTGGACTGGACAGCGATCCGAGCCGCCGGGCCGAGCGCTTCGTGGAACGTTGGCAAAAGCTCGATCGGACGAGCGTGGGCCAATATCAGGCAGGCGACATGTCGGGCTACCAGGCAACGCGCTCGGCCATGTCGGACATGGCCAAGAGCCTTGAACGCGATCCGCAGCTTGAATCCCTACTCGCCAATCATAAGAAGGCGCTCGGCATTCAGGTCGAATCCGGGCGGCGCCTCGGTGTGGAACTCATGTTCAATCACGGCATCAGCGTGGGACGGGGCATCGGGCTGTGACCCCCGCCAATCCGCCGCCGATTGTACGCCACCTGCGGACGAGACAACGAACCTTGTTGCGTTTCCTCTATGGCCGTCCTGTCTGGTTCGAGCAGATGCCACCAACGAGCAGGCGAGCTACGCCCGAGCCAGATCGTATCATGCGCCTCAGAACCGTCCTCGACCGAACCGGGCTATCCCGCTCGACCATCTATCGTAAGATCGCCGAAGGCACGTTCCCGGCTCAGATCAAGATAAGCATAAACGGGGCGGGTTGGAGAGAATCCGATCTCAGTCTCTGGGTGGCCGATCCTGTTGCATGGCGAACGGAGCGTCAGGTCTGATTGCGGGACAGACGAACGCCAGGGCCCCCGCCATTAGCTGGAATGAATTCGATCCCCGCGGCTTCGAATGTGTTCCGGAGTGCTGCGATGGTAGTGTCCTTTAGTTGCTCTCCCCGCTCAAACCGGGCCACAGTATCAGGTGAAACTCCAGCATTACGAGCCAAGTCTCTCGTCCCCCACCCGAGGGCAACCCGCGCCATCTTGCACTGGATGATGTTCATTTCGTAACATCGATACGATTTGCGTTGATCTGAGTTGTCACTTGAGATATCGTAACCATGATACGATTATAGGAGCCGCTTTCTGCGGCTGCTGACGGTGTTAGGACCACCCTCAGCAGCCTTGCCACGCCCGAAGCTGTTAGGAGCTCGGATCATGACTGATTCCGACAATAGCACGACTTTGCCTTCCGTCACGACCAACCGTCGCGATCGCCAGACCGCGCCTGGACATTTCGACGATGTGGACCCGGCTCTTGCGCTGCTCCAAGGCTGGTTGCGAGCACAGCATGTCTCGCATGTCCTTTGCCGACTTCAACAACGTCTAGAGAGGCGCGTTCTCGACGCCGCAGCCCCGGACATGATGCATAAGAAGGTCCGCTATTCGATTGCTTGCCAAGCGGAAGTCGAGGCCACGACTGCTGCCTTAAAGCTTCAAGACGAACTTCCGCACATACAGGCGCAGTCGCTTCTTGGCGTCGTCGCCAAGCTCGAAATCATCGCTGGCGCCGATCGCGACATCGACGATCCGACAGACTTTCCCTGGCCGCATATTGCTTCAGTGCTTGATGATTTGAAGAAAATCGCCGGGCGCCTGCCGTTCGAAAGACCTGATCGATCGGTCGTTCATGCGGACTGCAGGCTTTATCAGGAGAAAGCGTCCGATCTGGTCGGGCTGGAAAGGCAGACCAGTTCATCAGGCGTGCAGGGACGCCTCTGACCGTGCGATCGGCTATTCTGCCGCAATGCGCGATCAAAGTGAGGCGGCCGATTATGGGGCGCGTTTGCTGGAGGGGTTGTCGGAAACTCCTGCGTAGCCGCACATAGACCATTGCCAGGAAGCTTGGCTTGTCTCGCTGGAGGAATCAGCCGCGCCCTTTATTAGAGGCCAGGATTCTTGGTAAGTTTGAGGGCGTGAGATAGAGCGGACTGGCTCTCTGCTTCGATCACAATCGGAGTAGAAAGGGATACAAGAGCGTATATAACGGCCATGTCCCCTTTGAGAGATTTCGACGATGCTTGCCTCTGACATGCAATTGCGCGTCTCAAACGGGGCATAAGCAATGAGAAGAACTCGATTTTTTTTGGGGTCGAGAACAGCTACCGAAACACCACTACGGCTCGACGACCTGCCCGTTTTCGCGACCGATCAGCAGATCGCCCAGGCGATTGTCGGTCGCGAGAATGCGGAAAGATGGATGCGCGAGCGACTGCCAACCCTATCTTGTAAGCCGGGTTTCCCAGCAGTTGACGATTTCCATGGCGGTCGACCTGTTGCTCTCGTTCGTCGTTTCTACGAAGGTTATCTTGGCACCGCCCAATCGCCGGCAGCGGCGCCTGGCAGAGCGGACGCAAGTCAATGGAAGACGAAGAGCAGACCAAGGCACCAGGGCTGAAGTGGATCAAGCGCGCCAACGGCAGGACGCCGTTTTGGGTTGCCGACGAAGCTGACGTGAAGAATGGCTATATCCCGAAAACGGTGAACCTGTATTACCTCGCCGATCAGCCCGAAATGCTCAAGGCGAAGTGCGCTTCCCTGCAAGCGGAAATGCTTCTCTGGCGCACCGGCTATCGTTCCGACCCACTGAAGTTCGATGGCTCGATCAAGTCGCTGCTCACGATCTATGAGACACACCCGCGCAGCACCTATCAGAAGCTGCGACCTGGGTCGCTCCGGCCCTACAATCACTACCTTAAGAACCTCAAAGGACACATCGGCAGCGTCCGTATCGATGAAATGACCGGCGTCGATCTCATTGACTGGCACGACGTTTGGTCGGAGAATGGCCGGTACCTCGCTGCTGCCACCACCGCGCGCGCAGTTCTATTCGCCGCGGTGAGTTTTGGGATCATGATGCGACTGGAAGGGTGCTCAGCACTCGCCTCTGTCATGCGCGAGACGGCTAAGACTTTGCCGCATCCAAAACCGCGCAACCAGTCCGCCTCGGCACAACAGATCATCGCTGCACGTACTGCGGCCCACCAGAACGGTCGGCCATCATCGGCGCTTGCCTATGCTCTGTGCTTCGAGACGGTTTTGCGGCTTTGGGATGTAATCGGCCAGTGGTGGCCGATGGACATGGGTGGGATTTCAGAAATCCTTGACGCCGAGAGAGATCTGAAATGGTTCGGCTTGCGATGGGAAGACATCGATGCTGACCTGGTGCTGCACTACACGCCGTCCAAGACCGCTGACAGTTCTGGAGCGAGTACTTCCTATTCGCTGCTCAAAGCACCGATGGTGTTAGAGGAGTTGAAGCACTGGCCAGTTGAACGGCGCACCGGTCCGGTGATCGTTTCGGAAGAAAACCGCCTGCCGTGGCGGGCTTCGATATTCGCGCAGCGCTGGACGGTGGACCGCAAAGCGGCTGGCCTGCCGGCGACGTTATGGGCTCGCGATCTGCGCGCTTCTGGCATCACGGAGGGTAGGGCGTCAGGCGCCAGGCTGGACGATACCAGCAAGGTCGCCGGGCACACCGCAACCAAGACGACAGAGAGGTATGATCGCGCCGTGCTGGAGGCCGCTGATCGCTTCGCCGAGGCTCGGCTTAAGGGCCGTGAACAGAGCGGTAACGGCAGCGGTAACGCGCGGTAACGGATTAAGAAATTCGTAAGGGATTTCAAATGGCTGATCGGTCATCAATTTAACCCGCCTTTAAACCGCCGCATCTAGTCTTCAACCCGAACGCCATCGGCACCGGGGCAGGCAAGCAGAGCGCATGGCGAACCGCAGGGACAGTCGCATCGAACCGAGCTTCGAGAGTTCGCCGCGCGCGAAGTCCTCCGAAGGCTTTTCGGTGAGCGAGGAGGATCGCGTCGTGCCGCGCACCCGTAAATCCGCTGCAAGAGGCAAATCCGCCAAGGCGAGATCACGCGGTCGCGGCCGCGATCGCAATCGGCGTGGACTGCTCGGTATTGCCACCCGCTTGGTCTACTGGTGCTTCGTGCTGTGCATCTGGGGCGGCATCGCGGTGGCAGGCGTCGTCGTCTATTACGGCGCCAAGATGCCAGCGGCGACGACATGGTCGATCCCGGACCGCGCGCCCAACATCAAGATCGTTTCGGTCGATGGCGCGCTGATCGCCAATCGCGGCGCGTCGGGCGGCGAGGCCGTCGGCCTGCACGAAATGTCGCCCTATATCCCGCAAGCCGTCGTCGCCATCGAGGATCGCCGCTTCTATTCGCATTTCGGCATCGACCCGATCGGCCTGTCGCGCGCGATGGCGACCAATCTGCTTGGCGGCCATTTCTCGCAAGGCGGCTCGACGCTGACGCAGCAATTGGCGAAGAACCTGTTCCTGACGCCGGACCGCACGTTGGAGCGCAAGGTGCAGGAAGTGCTGCTGGCGCTCTGGCTCGAGCACAAGCACAGCAAGGACCAGATCCTCGAAATGTACCTCAACCGGGTCTATTTCGGCTCGGGCGCCTATGGCGTGGAGGCGGCCTCGCGGCGCTATTTCGGCAAGAGCGCGCGCGACGTGACGCTTTCGGAGGCCGCGTTGCTGGCGGGCCTGCTCAAGGCGCCCTCCAAGCTGTCGCCCGCGCGCGACCCGAAGGCGGCGGAGGAGCGGGCGCAGCTGGTGCTCGCGGCCATGCGCGAGACAGGCAAGATCAGCGACAAGGAATACAAGACGGCGCTGAGCGCACCGGCGACGCGCGCGCCGTCCTACTGGACCGGCTCGGAAAACTACGTCGCCGATACGGTGATGGACGAGCTTCCCGATCTCATCGGCGACGTGCGCGGCGACATCGTCATCAACACCACCGTCGACCTCAACCTGCAGAAGCTCGCCGAACAGTCGATCCGTCGGCTGATCGACGAGAGCGGCAAGAAGCTCAACGTCACACAAGGCGCGCTGGTATCGATCGACGATTCCGGCGCGGTGCGCGCCATGGTCGGCGGCTATGATTATTCGACCAGCCAGTTCGACCGCGCCTCGGAAGCACGCCGGCAGCCAGGCTCGGCTTTCAAGCCCTTCGTCTATATGGCGGCGCTGGAAGCCGGCCGCACGCCCGACAGCATCCGTAACGACGCGCCGATCAAGATCGGCAAATGGACGCCCGACAATTACGGCGGCAAATATTACGGCAAGGTCACGCTGGCGACGGCTCTGGCCAAGTCGCTGAATTCGGTCGCGGCGCAACTCACCATGGAGGTCGGGCCTGACGCCGTGGTGGAAGCCGCGCACCGCATGGGCATCCAGTCCGAGCTGCAGGCCAACACCTCGATCGCGCTCGGCACCTCGGAAGTGACGCCGCTGGAGCTGACCTCGGCCTATGTGCCGTTCGCCAATGGCGGCTACAAGCCGGACATCCACTTCATCCAACGCATCACCACAGCGGCCGGCAAGGTGCTCTACGAGAACAGCGGCGGCAGCGCGCCGCGCGTCATCAAGGCCGATGTCGTCGGCATGATGAACTCGATGATGACCGGGACGGTCGAGGTCGGTACCGCCAGGAAGGCGGCTTTCAACTGGCCCTCGGCCGGCAAGACCGGCACCAGCCAGAATTCGCGTGACGCCTGGTTTGTCGGCTACACGGCAAATCTGACCACTGGCGTCTGGTTCGGCAATGACGACGGCAGCCCAATGAAGAAGGTCACCGGCGGCGCCCTGCCGGCGCAGGCCTGGCATGAATTCATGGTCGCGGCGCATGAGGGCGTGCCGGTGCGGCCGCTGCCGGGCACCTGGAAGTCGACACCGTCCGACACGATCGTGCCGGACGAGATCCCGTCGGCGGACGCCTCGCAGCCCGCTCCCGCGCCACCGGCCGCCGTCGGCCGGTCACAGACGGCAGCTCCATCGCAGCCTGTCGCCCAGGCGCCGGCACGCCCGGCGCGGACCGCGCAACCGGCCGAGACGGTCGATGCGAGCGGCTTCGACATGCCGAGCGACAGCGGATCGACTGCCTCGATCAAGCATCCGGTGCCGCCCGGCGAGGTCGGTGGGCCAACCAGGAAGCGCCGAACCTCGATCCTCGATATCTTAAGCGGCGGTTGAAGCGGCACTTCGCCTCTCGCTATCAACGGCGCCTTCGGCTACATGTCCGGCCGGAGACAAACCATGGTCGAGACCGACAGCAGAAAAACCATCGTGCTCACCGGCGCCAGCCGCGGCATCGGCCATGCCACCGTGAAGCGCTTTTCGCGCGAGGGCTGGCGCGTCATCACCTGTTCGCGCCAGGCCTTTGCCGAGGACTGCCCGTGGCCTGCAGGACCGGAGGACCACATCAAGGTCGATCTGGCCGATCAGGAGGATGTCGGCGTTGCGGTCTCGGAGATCCGCCATCGCCTCGAGGCGCATGGCGGGCAACTCAATGCGCTGGTCAACAATGCCGGTATCTCGCCCAAGGTGAGGGATGGCAGCCGGATGAATTCGATCGAGACGCCGATGCATGTCTGGCGCGATGTCTTCCAGGTCAATTTCTTCGCGCCGATCATGCTGGCGCGAGGCCTTTTCAAGGAACTGGCCGCGGCGAAGGGCTCTATCGTCAACGTCACCTCGATAGCCGGCACGCGCGTGCATCCCTTCGCCGGCACGGCCTATGCGACGTCGAAGGCGGCGCTCGGCTCGCTGACGCGCGAGATGGCGCATGACTTCGGCCCGCACGGCATCCGCGTCAACGCCATCGCTCCGGGCGAGATCGACACCGCGATCCTGTCGCCCGGCACCGACAAGATCGTCGAGACGATCCCGCTGAGAAGGTTGGGCGCCACGTCGGAAGTCGCAGACATCATCTTCTTCCTGTGTTCCAGCCAAGCGTCCTATGTGACCGGCTCGGAAATCCACATCAATGGCGGCCAGCACGTGTGAGCCGCTGACTCAAGCCACGGTGAGAACAGCCTTGCCGCTGAAGCTGCGCTGCCGCAGGGCGTCCAGAGCCTGGTCGATGTCCGTCCAAGGCATGGTCATGGCCACGCGGGTTTCGAGCCTGCCGGCTGCGACCAGATCGAGCAGCGCGGCGATGTCGTCGCCGATGGCGGAGCCGGACGCGTAATAGGCGAAGGTTTGAAGCCTAGCTCCCTCGTGGCCTGGAACGAACTGACGGAAGCCGACCGGTGCGAGCTCGCCGCTGCTCGAGCCGAACATGACGATTGTTCCGCCCGGCGCGATGCGCTCGATTGCCCCGGCGAGGCTTTTGCCGCCCACCGATTCGGTGATCAGCGAGAATAGGCCCTCGGCCAGTTCGATCGACTCGACCACTTGCTCGGCGCCGATCCGACGAAGATCGTCATGGTGCCGGGGGGAGGCGACCGCCGTCACCGAAGCGCCTTGCTCGCGAGCAATCTGTATCTGGAAGCGGCCGACCGCACCGCTTGCACCGGTTATAAGGACCCGCTGGCCGGCGAGCTCGCCGCCATGGCGCAACGTCCGCAGCGCCGTCGTGCCCGCGACCGGCAGCGTGGCGGCGGAAGCAAAGCTTACGCCCTCTGGCAGGACGGCAAGGCGGTCGGTCGGAACGGCGACACGCTCAGCCCAGCCGGCCTGGTCGACCAAGGCCGCAACACGCGTGCCGGCGGCCGGGCCGGAGCCGTCGGTCGCCGCGCGCTCGACGATTCCAACGACGTCCTGCCCGGGTATGAAGCCGTTCGGGCGGATGGCGAGCAGGCGCAACTCGCCGCGATTGAGCGAGGTTGCGTGGAGCGAGACTAGGGCCTCGTTCGCCAAGGGCCTGGGTTCCTGAAACTCGGCAAGCTCCAGGCCCGTAGAGCTGTCGAGGGACGTGACCAAGGCGAGCATGGAGGCGTACCTTCCTGCAGATTTGCGCGGCGCCAACGCGAGACGTTGCCCGCAAGAACAGACAGGAACCTATCGACTTCCCCAGCCGAAGAATTTAGCTATTAGGGCGATCAATCACTGAAAGTAGTCAATCGTGCGACAACCGCTCCACTGGCCCTGGCTGGACTTCGATGTCGATGACGTCGTGGCGCCGGCGATTTCGGTCCGCGTCGACGTGACCGAGACCCGGGCCGAGGTGCCCGAGCACTGGCATCGCAAGGGACAACTCGTCTTCGCGCTCGGCGGCGGCGTCACCTGCCGTGTCCCCGGTGGTCTTTGGATGGTGCCGCCGCATTGCGGCGTGTGGATCCCCGGCGCCATGCGGCACAGCAACATCGCGACGGCCAATGCGCGTATCTTCTTCGTCTATATCGAGCCCGCCGCCGCCGACCTGCCGGACCGGTGCTGCACGCTTTCGATCTCGCCGCTTCTGCGCGAGCTGATCATCGAACTGTCGGAGTGTGCGCCGGACGACGCGCGATGCGATTTCCTGGGGAGCGTCCTGCTCGCCGAGCTGCCGCGCATGCCTGTGCAGCAATTGCACCTGCCGATCTCGTCCGAGCCGCGGCTAAGGCGCATCGCAGAGGCGCTGGCCGACGATCCCGCCGATCGCAGCACGCTGGAGGAGTGGGCAAACCGCTTGGCGCTCAGCGAAAGCAGCCTGGCGCGCCTCGTCGTCAAGGAGACGGGCCTAAGCTTCGGCCGTTGGCGCCAGCAACTGCATCTGATCGTCGCACTCAGGGAACTGTCCGCCGGCGCCAGCGTGCAGCAGGTGTCGGGCGACCTCGGCTATGGTTCCGTCACCGCCTTCATCACCATGTTCAAGAAAGCGCTGGGCAAGCCGCCGGCAAGATATCTCAGCGACATCGCGCAAAATGGCGGCTCCGCGTTCGTGGGCTAAAGCGCGGCGCCGAACCGGATTCAGCTGATGGGCTTCAGGTCTTTGTCGGTGCATGTCGTTGTCCCCACACGGCTGCATGGTTCTGGCATACATGCATTGGCAAGCGTCAGGCGGGCTGCGGGCTGATCTCCGCGGCCGGCCCGGCCGTCTTGCCGGACACCACCTCGACGATGCCGCGGGCGATCTCACGCTCCCCCATGATCACGGTGTCGGCGCCCAGGTTCTTCAGATGCTCGACCTCGGCGTCGGAATGAGCGCGTGCGATGACATTGATCGCGGGATTGGCCGCCCGCGCTCGAAGCACGATCTGCCCCGCCTCGAAGGCGTTGGGGATAGCGAGGATCAGCCGCTTTGCGCCTTCCGGGTTGGCGGCGGCGAAGACGTCCGCATTGGCGGCGTTGCCGGCGACGGTCTCCACGCCGTCGGCCTTCAGCTTCGCCAGCGTCTTGTCGGCATCCTCGACGACCAGGAAGGGCAGGGCAGCCTCCTTCAGGGCGGCGCCGACAAGGCTGCCGACGCGGCCGTAGCCGATGAGGATGGAATGACCGGTCAGCGTCGTGCGCGCCGGCGGCCCATCCTCTTTCGACCGCGCCACCGCAACCGAGGCGACATGGCCGGGCTCCGTGGCCGGACCGATGGGCCTCGCCTCCTCGGCCGGTCGCGTCTTGCCGTCGCGCTTTTCCAGCCATGGTTTCAGGCGGTCCAATGCGAGGAACATCAGCGGGTTGAGCAGTATCGACAGGATCGCGCCGGCCAGTATCAGATCGCGGCCTTGCTCCGGCAACAGCTTCAGTCCTACGCCAAGCTCGGCCAGGATGAAGGAGAATTCGCCGATCTGGGCAAGGCTCGCGGAAATCATCAGCGCTGTCACGATGGGATAGCGGAAGGCGATGACGATGACGAAAGCGGCGAGCGACTTGCCTATGACGATGATGGCCAACGTGGCGAGGATCGGCAATCCGTTGCTGATGAGGCTCGAGGGGTCGAACAGCATGCCGACCGAAACGAAGAACAGCACTGAGAAGGCATCGCGCAACGGCAGCGATTCTTCCGCCGCGCGGTGGCTGAGCTCGGACTCGCTCATGATCATGCCGGCGAAGAAGGCGCCGAGCGCCAGCGAAACGCCGAACAGCTTTGCCGCGCCGAAGGCGACGCCGAGCGCGATGGCAAGCACCGAGAGCCGGAACAGTTCCCGAGAACCGGTATGGGCGACGTAGTGCAGGATCCACGGGATCACCCTGCGGCCGACCACCAGCATGACGACGACGAAGGCGGCGACTTTGGCGAGCGTGACACCGACAACGCCCCATATGCCATAACTGGCCGGCAGCGAGAGCAGGCTCGCGTGATCTTCCACCAGCGGCTGGCCGCCGAGCACGCCGGCGAGCGCGGGCAGCAGCACCAGCGCCAGCACCATGGCGAGGTCCTCGACGATCAGCCAACCGACCGCGATGCGGCCGCGTTCGGTCTCGATCAGTCGCCGCTCCTGCAGGGCGCGCAAGAGCACCACGGTCGAGGCTACCGAAAGCGCCAAGCCGAACACCAGGCCCGCGCCCACCGACCAGCCGAGCATCCAGGCAAGCCCCACGCCAAGCAGCGTCGCAAAGCCGATCTGCACGATCGCGCCCGGCACGGCGATGGCACGGACGGACAGAAGATCCTTCAGCGAAAAATGCAGGCCGACGCCGAACATCAGCAGGATGACGCCGATCTCGGCGAGTTCGTTGGCAAGGCTGGCATCGGCGACGAAGCCAGGCGTGTTCGGTCCGACAAGGACACCGGCGACAAGATAGCCGACAAGCGGCGGAATACGGAAACGATTGGCTAAAGCCCCGAAGATGAAAGCCAGCCCCAGACCGGCGACGATGGTGGCGATAAGGGGCGTGTCATGCGGCATTGTTTTTTGCGCGCCTTTCGGAAAATCGCGATGTCGGATGGGCGCCCGCCGAGGCCGTCGCCTTCGGCAATATGGTTGACGGAGCGGTGATCATGCAACCACCGATGTGCAGAAATCGACGTCGACCGGAAAAATCCGTACCAATTCGACAAAGAGACGATTGGGAAACGCGACCCAGCCTCGAAACCGCTTCGTTGCCTTATGCCGGTTGCAACAGGCTCTCGATGTCGGAAATGGTGTGTCTGGTGAGCGTTTTCGGGATCTCGGCCTGGACCTTCTCGCTGACTTCCTTGTGCAGCTTCTGTCGCATCTCGCCAAGCACCTGCGGCGGCGCGATCAGCACCAACTCGTCGAACGCGCCGCGATGCGCAAGCTTGTAGAGCCGTTCGGCGATCTCGGCGGCGAAACGCTCCTTGCCGAGGCGGTGCCAATCGGTTTCTTCGACCGCGCTGCGGGGGCCTTCGTTGCTCTGGCGGCCCGGCTTGTCGGTGCCTTGCTCGCGCGTTGCCGGGTTCTCCTGCTCCATCTCCTGCACCACTCCCAGGTTTGGGAACTTGTTGTCGCCCTTGTTGCGCAGGAAGAGGGCCTTTTCGCCATCGGCCACGATGACCCACAATCCGTGTTTCAGCTTGACGTTCATGGCGCTTCTCCTTGCTTGTGCGCTGGGGATCGGTCGAACCGAGCGTCGACAGAACGGATGCTATGCAAAAGATACTCGAAGGACGATTGTTCCGATCCACAGGCAGGTCCCGATCGCTTGACGCAGGTAGGCTTGAGCTCGATGCAGCGAGGCTGGCTTTAATCTACTAAATTGGTAGAATTTAGAAAAAACTGTTTTGCCGTTTTTTGAGCCCAAGGGAAAAGTTGCGGCGTATCAAGGCGCTTCCGCCAGACGATCTGCCGGTCTCGGCTAAGCAGTAGAAATTTATTCTCCTGCCCTTAGTGGCTGCGAAAAAGCGATTGCCTGCCGTTCGGTGATGCGCGAGTGATTGCCTTCTGGTTTTCGGCGTGGCCGCGTAAAACTGCCAAACTGTTCCAATATTGCTCATCGCCATGTCGTCAGCCAACGCCAAACTCAATGCCTTTCCCGTCTTCATGCGGGTCGACGGCGAAGCCGTAGTCATCGTCGGCAATGGCGAGGAAGCGCTTGCTAAGGCGCGGCTGGTTTCCCAATCAAGCGCTGTGCTGCGCATCGTTGCCGAAGACGCCGATCCCGGCCTGCTGCAGTTCATCGCATCGGCCGGAGCCGTTCACACCAAGGCTCCGTACGAGGCGGCCCATCTCCACGGTGCCGTGCTGGTGTTCGCGGCCAGTGGCGACGAGATGCTGGACCGCCGCGTCGTCGAGGACGCGCGCCGGTTGGGCATTCCGGTCAACGCGGTCGACCAGCCTGACTTGTGTGATTTCTACACACCGGCTCTGGTCAATCGGGCGCCGGTCGCCATCGCCATCGGTACCGAGGGCGCCGGACCGGTCCTGGCGCAGATGCTGCGTGGACGCATCGACCGCATGCTGTCGCCGTCACTGGGTCGGCTGGCGGCGCTTGCCGCGTCGTTTCGCACCGCCGCCGAGACGCTGCCGAAGGGCAATCGCCGCCGGCGCTTCTGGAGCGAGTTCTTCGCCGGCGCGCCGGCCAAGGCAATCGAAGCCGGGGAGTTCGCCGAGGCCCATGGCGCGGCGCTCGATCTTTTGGCCGCGAATGGTCCGGCCAGGGGCCATATCGCGCTGGTCGGCGCAGGTCCGGGCGCGGAGGACCTTTTGACGCTGCGCGCGCATCGCCTGCTGATGGAAGCCGACGTCATCGTCCACGACGCGCTTGTGCCTGAGGCCATCGTCGCGATGGGCCGCCGCGACGCCGAGCGTCTGTCCGTCGGCAAGC
>Ga0315336_1000862_pt1 | contig 69582 bp, 66 predicted proteins | sample ASW5metaG_FD_204512 | JGI IMG/M metagenome (GOLD analysis project Ga0315336, IMG submission 204512) | Ammonia-oxidizing marine archaeal communities from Monterey Bay, California, United States - ASW #5 | ecosystem: Environmental > Aquatic > Marine > Intertidal zone | place: USA: California... | reverse complement strand
ACGGTGCGTTCCATCGTGTGCAGCGACGCAAGTACTCGGAATCCCGCGTCGCGCAGGCATGCCCCATGGAGTGTGTCGTCTGGTTGAATGAGCATTTGGACGAGCTGCACGTTGTTGGCAAACGCCACTGCAACGGCGTCGTGGGCAACGGCTGCGGCCGTCGATGCGGCCCCTGGGCCGGTTAGCGCAGAGAGCACAAGCATGCCTACTGCGCCCGGGCTGGGGACCACGATGCCCGCATGCAGATCTCCAGTTGGTGTCCGTGCGACGCGCAGGGCGTCGGCGGGACACTCCCGGGCCAGCAGGAGCGCTTCAAATTGATCAAGTGTTTCGCTCTTGGCACCGCGTGGAAGCATGGCCAACAGGGCCTCAGTACGATCTTCTGAGGTTGAGGGTGACTCTGTGGCGGAACTGGATGACGAATGCCCCATGGACAGGTAGCATATGCCCCCAACGAGGACTCCCCAATGCCCATTCGCGTGTTGTTGACGCTTGCCACTGTTCTTCTGATCGCCGCTACGGCGGTGGGTTATCCCAAGCCCGCTCCGGTGCCGGTGCGACCGGAGCTCACGTTCCGTCCTGGGCCGCTGCGCATGCTGCGGGCCATGGACGACAACTGGTACTGGTACTTCACCTACGAGGTGGTCAACCGCACCAGTCGAGACACGATGTGGGCCCCCAGCTTGGTCCTGTACACCGATCGTGGCGAGATTCTGCCTGCTGACAGTGATGTGCCGCGCGTCGTGCTGCAGCAGATCAGCGAGTACATCGGCGACCCACTGCTGGAGTCTCGTACCGAAATCGTGGGTACAGTTCGTCAGGGCGAAGGACATGCCCGGCGTGGGTTGGCTGTCTGGCCGGCCCAACGCACCGATGTCAACGCCTTGCGTCTTTTCGTCCGTGGGCTGAGCCCGGAAAAGACGACGATTGAACACCCCGTCTCCGGCGATCGGGTCACCTTGCGCAAGACCCTGCAACTCATGTATCTCGTGCCTGGCGACCCAACGGCTCGAAGTGACAAGCCGGTTCCGGAGCATCCACAAGCGAGATCCGAGGATCGCTGGATCTTTCGTTGATTCTGCCGCGTGAGGGGCTCCAGGAGCTCCGGCGTAGTCTTGAAACAGGGATTTTTGCGGTGTTGCCAGTCTTGGCAGCCACGGCCGTCTCGTCTATACTGCAGGACTTCCCAAGCTCCTGAGAGGACTGCGCAATGGCACATAAGAAGAGCGGTGGCTCAACCAAGAACGGACGCGACTCCAACGCGCAATACCGCGGTGTGAAGTTGTACGGCGGGCAGTTTGCCAAAGCCGGTTCGATCATCGTGCGTCAGTGCGGCACACACTTCCACCCGGGTTACTTGGTGGGCAAGGGTAAGGACGACACCTTATTTGCGCTGGAGGCGGGCACCGTCAGCTTCCGCGGCAAGAAGATCGATGTCCTTCCCGAGAATCCAGACACGCCTCGTTTCGTGGCCGTCGAAAAGTCCGCCTGAGCGGCCTCAGAGATCCGACTATTCTGACACGGGCGAGACGAAGGTCTCGCCCGCGTTTCGTTCAGAACGCTTCGCAAGGCACGTTTCATGCTGATTGATCAAGCCACGATCTTCGTACGTTCAGGAAAGGGCGGCAATGGCTGTTGCTCGTTCCTGCGCGAAAAGTACCGTCCAAAGGGAGGCCCGGACGGCGGCAACGGTGGCAATGGCGGGGATGTGGTCCTGATTGGCGATGACACGTTGACCACGTTGCTCTCCCTGACGCCGCGCCCGCACTTCCGGGCGAAGAAAGGTGCCGGTGGTCTGGGCAAGAGCAAGTTCGGTGCCGACGCCGACGAGTTGCTCATTCCGGTGCCGTTGGGCACTGTGGTGCGTGATCGCGAGACGGGCGAGATCGTGTGCGACATTGCCGCGGTGGGGGAGCGTGTCGTTGTTGCCAAGGGTGGTGCAGGCGGTCGTGGAAACGAGTCGTACAAGTCGTCGACCAACCAGACGCCGCGCGAGCATGAGCCCGGCGGAGACTGGGAAGAACGTACGCTGGACATGGAGCTCAAGCTCATCGCCGATATCGGCCTGGTGGGCATGCCAAACGCCGGCAAGTCGACCTTTCTCGGCGCTGTGACCGCGGCGCGTCCGAAGGTTGCGGACTATCCATTCACGACGCTCGAGCCAAGCCTGGGTATCTGTGCGCTGTCAGCCGATCGGCGGCTGCTAATTGCGGACATTCCGGGTCTGATTGAAGGGGCTGCACAGGGTGCCGGATTGGGACATGACTTCCTGCGGCACATCGAACGTACCAGCGTGTTCCTACACCTTGTCGATGTGAGTCCGCAGGATGGATCGGATCCGGTGGCGAACTGGATGACCATTCGCGGGGAGTTGGCCCAGCACGAAGTCGACTTGTCCGCCCGGCCGGAGATCGTGTTGCTGAACAAGTCTGATTTATTGCTGCCGGAGGACGTTGACCGCATTGCTGATGGCCTTCGAGCAGCAGGGGCGGGCGACGTCCATACAGGCTCTGCGGCGACACGCGCCGGCATTGATGTATTGCTGGAAGTGTTGTGGACGCGCACTCGCGGTGAGCATGTCGAGGAACGCACCACCGGCTGGTAGGTATCTGTCAGTCGCCGTGCAGTTGTCGAAGGCGCGGGCTCAACCGCAGCATCCACTGCACTCGTTCGACTTCCTGCAGCACTTCAGCAAGCACTTCGCGCACCGGATCCAAGGGCGGCGGGGAGTGCACGTTGCTCGCGTCGCCAATCGCCTTGCGAGCCATCGATCGATAGCGGCTCAGGGTTCGGTCGCCCATGCGTGCCGCGGGAGCGCCGTCTTCAGCAATGAGCCAGGTGACCGGCACGCGTGTGCCGGCATTGATCATGCTGGCAACGGCCAGTGCAGCCGTTGCGTCAGAGCGTTCGAGAAAGCGCAGGTCAATGCGTTCGTTGCTCGCTTCGGCGATTCGTGCCAATGCCGCACCCTGCAGTGCGCAGTCGCCGCACCAGCGGCCGGTCAAACACAGGATGCGCATGGATCGCGTGAAATCACCAACCAGGGTTTGCTGGGTGTCGTCCAGTGCGAGTTGACCATGGCGTTCGTGCCACGTGGACTGCTGCATCATGTCTGCGCCGGCGACAAAGGCGTCGTACGGCTCGGCGGCGTCGAACCAAGGTGACAGGATGTCGGCGGACAAGAGCATGTCAGTCTCCGTGTACCTGACGCAGGCGGCCCGAAAGCCGCAGCAGCAGGTGGACGCGTTCGAATTCGTCAAGCCAATCTTGCACCACGGCGGCCTGTACATCGTCGGGCAGGCCCGCGCCGGGCACGGGGCACGAGGCGCCGAACTGTTGGGCAGCCATGTGGCGGTAGTAGTGGATGGTGCGATCGCCGAACACCGACACCGGCTCGAAATCTTCGGCCATGAACACAGTCACGGGGACGCGGGCGCCGGCGTTGATGGTCAGGTGAGCGACCGGTGAGGCGACGTGGTCGCGGTCGATCATCCGCAGGTCGATGCAGGGGCTGGCGTCGGCGATGGCCTGCGCGATGGGCCCCTGACGGACGCAGTCGCCGCACCAGATGCCGGACACCACGAGGACTCGCATGGTGCGTGTGAATCCCCCGAGGAGTTGTGTCTGGTCGCTGGTCAGTAAAAGGCCCTCACGGGTGCTTCGCCAGGCGCCGGCGCGATCGACATCGGACGCCAGGTAAGCATCCCAATCACTCGCTGCCTCGAAGGCAGTTGCGAGATCAGCAGCTCGAAGTCCAATGGGCATAGGGTTGGAATCGTACTCAGTGGGCCTGCACGTCGTCTACGACACGCCGCAGCGCATCGAACGCTTCCATCGGCGTCATGGTGTTCAGGTCAAGGGCTCGCAGGGCAGCCACGGCCGGATGTTCGATGTACTCACGGAACAGACCGAGTTGATCTTCGCCGTCGGAGGCCTGTATCGGCGGCACGTCGTCGGCCGAGTGGTGCACCTCCAGTGAATCCAGAATGGCCTGTGCCCGCATCAGCACGGCTTCTGGCAGACCCGCCAACCGACCAACATGCACGCCGTAGGAGCGATCGGTGCGTCCGGGTTGAATGCGGTGCAGGAACACGACGCGGTCCTGCCACTCCTGCACGGCAACGTGCCGATTGCCCACACTGTCCATGCGATCTGCCAAGTCAGTGAGCTCGTGATAGTGCGTGGCGAACAACGTGCGGCAGCCGCGTTCAGCGAGCGCTTCCGTAATGGCCCACGCCAATGCCAGGCCGTCGAGCGTGCTTGTGCCTCGGCCGATTTCATCCAGAATGACCAAGCTGTGCTTCGTGGCGTTGTGCAGGATGTTCGAGGTCTCGGTCATCTCAACCATGAATGTGGACATGCCCGCGTGCAGTTCATCGCTGGCGCCGATGCGGGCAAAGACACGGTCGGCCACGCCCAACACGGCAGACTGTGCCGGCACAAAGCAGCCCGCTTGGGCCATGATCACCATGAGCGCCACTTGGCGGATCCAGGTGCTCTTGCCTGCCATGTTCGGGCCGGTGATGAGCAGCAGTCCATGGGGCCTACCTGCATCGTCGCTTGGGAACATGGAACAGTCGTTTGGCACAAAGTCCGTCCCGAGCAGGATGTCCAGCACCGGGTGCCGCCCGGCAACGATCTCCAGATCGGTGCCGTCGGTCATGGTGGGCCGAGTCCAGTTGCGTCTTGCTGACAGATCGGCGAAGCACAGCAGGACATCCAGTTCGGCCACCGTGTCGGCCAGATCGATCAGTGTGTTCGTGTGCTCAACGATGCACAGCACGAGTTCGTCGAAGAGCTGTTGCTCACGATCGATCGCGCGTGAGTCTGCGCTGAGCACGGTGTCTTCATAGGTCTTGAGTTCGTCGGTGATGTACCGCTCGGCGTTCTTGAGCGTTTGTTTGCGCACGAAGTACGCCGGGACCGAAGTGGTGTGGAGGTGCGTGACTTCGATGTAGTAGCCGAAGACCTTGTTGTACCCCACCTTCAAGCTGGGGATGTTCGTTTCGCCGACAAGACGTGCTTGATAGGCAGTCAACCACTCGGCGCCGTCGCGTTGCAGCCCGCGTGCTTTGTCGAGCAGGGTGTCAACACCGTCACGGATGAGTCCGCCTTGACGCATGTGGCCGGGGGCGTCGTCGGCACAGCGATTGCGGATGTCCTCTCCGAGAGATCGAAGCGTGTCGTAGTACGCCTGCAGACGATCCCGCGTGCCATGGGCGGCCGGGGCCATGTCCAACCGTTCCAAAATGGACGGCAGCATGCCGATGCTTCGGCCCAGTGCTGTGATGTCGCGTGGCGTACAGCGTCCCAGTGCCGCACGGCCACCGATGCGGGCGAGATCCTGTACGTGCTTGAGTGCGTCACGCAGGTCCAGCCGCAGCGGTTCATCAGCGGTGAACGCGGCAACCTGGTCATGGCGTGTCTCAATGGATTCACGGTTACGCAGCGGAAAACAGAGCCAGTCACGCAGCGTTCGGCGGCCCATGGGTGTCACGCAGCTTTGCAGCGTGGAGAGCAGCGATCCTTCCACGTTGCCCGTGCGAAGCGTGCGTTCGACTTCCAAGCTGCGCAAGGTGCTGGCGTCGATACCCATGCTGTCGCCATCCTGAAGACGCCGCGGAGGCTGCAGGTGATTGAGCGTGCCATTCGCGCCGGTACCGGGTTGCGTCTCCAGCAGGAAGCCCAGAAGTGCGCCCGCGGCACCGGTCATGGGGTCGTCGTCGGTCAGGCCCCAGCCCTGCAGTGATGTGGTGCCATAGTGCTCACGCAGTCGAGCCGCGCCGTCTGTGGCGTGAAAGGACCACGCAGGGCGGCGGGCAATGGTGCACGCTGTGACGGTCGTGATGCGATCGAGCAGTGCGTCGTTGTCACAGGTGTCGGCCACAAGCAACTCCGACGGCCCAAGCCGTGCCAGTACATCTGCCGCTTCGGATAGCGGCACGGTGCAGATCTGGAAGCGTCCGGTGGACAGTTCAGCCGTGGCGAGATGCGCTTCACGTCGACCTTCATCAATGTCCAGCGCCGACACCAGATTGGCGCGTCCGGCGTCGAGCAGGTCGTCGTCGACCAACGTGCCCGGCGTCAAGACTCGGGTGACAGCGCGATCCACAACACCTTTGGCTTCCGCGGGATCCTGTACTTGTTCACACACGGCGACACGGTGCCCCGCTTCCATCATGCGGCGCAGGTAGCCATCGACGGCGTGGAAGGGCACGCCGGCCATGGGCATGCCTTTGGTTCGTTCAGTCAATGAAATGCCCAGCGTGCGATGCGCCGTGATCGCGTCTTCATCGAACATTTCGTAGAAGTCGCCCATGCGAAAGAAGAGCACGCAGTCGCCGTGGGCGTTCTTGAACGCTTTGTATTGCCGCATGGCGGGCGTGTCCCACGGGTCCCTTTTCTTCTGCACCTTGGCCATTTGGGTCAATGGTACTGGGATCTGCGAGCCGTACGGGTGGCGAATGGTAGACTCGAAGGGCCGTGCTCCAAGCCACGACCATGTTGCTCGCCATGACCGCGTCGGGTGTAATCGCCGGCGAGATTCTGAAAGCCGTCGGTCCGATCGAGGCTGCGGGCCGATGATCGGCACCGCGAAGCGTCACGGGGGTGGCATGCGGACCAATGCAGCAGTCGGCCTGACCGTGGTCATCTGTGGTCTGGGTGGCCTGATGCTCGCCGCGGGTCTGGCAACGGGCTTCACCGCGCTGGAACGACGAGCCATTGATGTGGCCGGTGAATCCGGGCTGGTGCGGGATCTCGATCGATTGGAAAGTGACCTGAGCCAGTGGATGACTTCGCTGGACCTGGTGCTCGCCAGCGGGGAGACGCACTTTGCTCAAGATGCAGTAGGTCAAGCCAAACGCCTGCAGCGGTTGTTGTCGCGGATCGATGCCGAGGCGATCAACCGTGCTGAGTTAACGCTGCACGGCATGATTGAGCAGGAAGTCGAGTTCGTTGCTGCAGTAGCAAGCGGATCGGCGCCGGACAACGTGCTGGCTCAGTCCGACGCGCTCCTGCAACCGCTGGTCAGCCTAGTCGATGCATCGATACAGGAAGTGCGTCTGGATATTGAGCAACGCCGCGAAGTGCTGGACAACTTGCGAAGACTGCTCAACATCATGTCGTGGGTTGCGGGGTCGTGCTACCTGTTGATCGTGATCCTGACCTGGCGATGGGCGACGTCGTTCTTTGTGCGACCGTTGACGGAGCTGGCCTCCAGTGCCGAAGAGGCGCTGGATTCCGGGTCACCGTTTGCAGCCGTCCGACGCGGTCCACACGAGGTACAGCAGCTTGCGGCATCGCTGAAGGCCTTTGCCGGCAATCTGGAGCACCAGGTCGAGGAGCGGACAGTCTGGTTGCGCACCATGCTTTCGGAGCTCGATCACCGCGTCAAGAACAACTTGGCCACAGTGATTGAACTCTGCGAGCAGACGTCGCGTGGGACGTCGGATCAGGAGGCCTTTCAGCAAGCCTTCATTGGCCGGCTGCGTGCGATGGCGAGCGCCCATGAACTGCTCGCGCATCGCACCGGTGAGGCACTCCGACTGCGCACCGCCGTGGGGGGTGTGTTGAATGCGTGGATCCAGGATGGTTCGGATCGGTTGGTTGCGGAGGGCGGTGACGTCACGTTGCCGTCCGCGGCGGCGACGCCGATGTGTCTGGTGCTCAATGAGCTGGCGACAAATGCGGCGAAGTACGGGGCGTTGTCCAACGACTCGGGCATCGTGCGGTTGAAGTGGTCATCCAGTGACGACGGCTTGACGTTGTGTTGGGCGGAGTCCGGAGGTCCGGCCGTTCCCGGTGCGCCGACGCGGCGTGGGCTTGGGCTGGACTTGATCGAGGGTTTGATCGGCCATCAGTTGCGGGGGAGCGTGGTCTGGACTTGGGCGACAGAGGGCGTGCAGTGCGACGTGCGATTGCCAGAGTGATGGCAGGGGTCGGGGGCCAATGGAGCAGATGGGACTCGAACCCACAACCTCCTCGATGCGACCGAGGCGCTCTCCCAATTGAGCTACTGCCCCTTTGATCGACGCAGGATAGCGGTCCCGAAGGTCCTTCGTTACGCTGCCGCCCACAAGCCCATGTCACCCGCCACCACAGTCCTCGTCGCCATGGCCATTCTGATCGCCGCATCGCTGCTGGGCGGTTGGCTCGCCAGCCTGCGTGCGCTGGGTCATCGCGGCATGCAACTGCTGCTGAGTTTCGTCGCCGGACTGCTCGGCGGACTGGCGGCGCTGGTGCTGTTGCCCGAAGCGGCCGAGCATGGATTGGGGATCAAGGCGGCGCTGAGCTGGGCCACCGTTGGCTTCATCGGCGTCGTCGTGCTTGAGCGATTGTTGTGCTTTCATCATCACGAGACGCCATGTGATGACGCAGGCCACGCCTGTTGCGGCCACGATCACGGCGCTCGATTGGCAACGCCCGCCGCGTTCGCTGGACTGGCGATCCACGGCGGACTGGCCGGGCTGGCCCTTGGCATGGCGATCGCCGCGGATACCAACGCGGTGTGGCCCGCTGGCGTGTTGCTGCTGGCCATTGCCCTGCACAAGCCATTTGATGGACTGACCGTCGTCGCCGTGGCGCGGCGAGATGGCCTGAGAACATCGAAGCAGCATGCCTTGAATCTCGCCTACGCGTTCGTGACGCCCACGGCCGTGGCGGTCGGCTTTTTCGGCGCAGGGCACCTTGACGAGACCATGTCGTCAGCAGCATTGGCCGTGGCAGCGGGCCTGCTCTTGGCGCTGGCGCTGGGGGACCTGCTTCCGGAAGTGCAGAGCCACGATCACGATCGACTGCTGTTGACGGTGATGCTGGTGCTGGGGTTGGCAGCAGCGGTGGGTGTGTGTGTGCTCCATGACCTGGGGCATGACCACCAGCCTCCGGCGGCACACGTGCACGATGGTCACGCACATGACCATGCGCACTAGAATGCCTCCCCATGGCCACACCTGAACCACCCGCCGAAGCGGGCAAGAAGCCCACGCTCCGTAAGACGCTGCGACTGCCGTCCACGCTCTTTCCCATGCGCGCCAACTTGGCGCAGAACGAAGCGGCCACGGTCAAGCGTTGGAATGCCGCGGGCCTGTACGAGCAAGTGTGCGCCGCACGCGATGGCAGTGATCCATTTACATTCCATGATGGCCCACCCTTTGCCAACGGGCACATTCATGTCGGCCACCTGCTGAACAAGGTGCTCAAGGACATCGTGGTGCGATCCAAGCACATGACCGGTCGTGCGTGCCGATACGTGCCGGGCTGGGACTGCCACGGCCTGCCCATTGAACAGCGGGTGCTGCAGGACCTGATCGACAAGGGCAAGTACGACAAGATCGCCGCCCTCGACGAAGACACGCGACGCATGGTGATTCGTCGAGCGTGTGCGGACTACGCGCTGAAGTTTCAGAAGATCCAACGCACCGAACTGGAGCGTCTGCTGACGCTGGCTGACTACGACAACCCCTACATCACCATGGCGCCTGACTACGAAGCAGCCGTGCTTGAGGTCTTTGCGTCGTTGGTCGAGGGTGGCCTAGTACACCGTCGGCTCAAGCCCGTGCACTGGTCGATCGCCAGTGAGACGGCGGTCGCGGAAGCCGAGTTGGAATACGTCGACCGCACCGATCCATCTATCTGGGTTGACTTTGAAGCGGAAGACCGCAGCGCTGTGGCGGCGGTGTTCGACGTGGAGCTTGATGAAACGGCCAGCTTCATGATCTGGACGACTACGCCATGGACACTGCCGGCGAATCTCGCCATCGCGGTGGGCCCGCGGTTGGATTACGCACTGGTGCGCATAGACGGTGCCGTGACGATCATTGCACAGGGCCGGCTCGAAGCCGTGCTCGCGGCGATCGGTGCCACGGACCATGAAGTGCTGGGTACGTGCAGTGGTGAAGCGTTGGTCGGTCTGTCGTACACGCATCCGTTCTGCGAGCGCACCGGCCCGGTGCTCTCTGCGGGGTACGTGACGTTGGAAGACGGCACAGGCCTAGTGCACACCGCGCCTGGGCACGGCACGGATGACTACCTACTCGGCCTCGAAGCAGGTCTGGACATTTACTGCCCGGTGCTGCCTGACGGCACCTATGACGACACGGCACCCGCCTGGTTGCACGGCACCACCGTGTGGGACGCCAATGCGTTGGTGGTCGACCACCTGCGGGAGCAGGGACATCTGGTTCAGTGCGTCGACTACGAGCACTCGTATCCATTCGACGGTCGCACGAAGACGCCCGTCATCTTTCGCGCCACTGAGCAGTGGTTTGTCGATGTCGATGCGCAGTGGCAAGGGCAATCCATGCGCGACCGCGGATTGGCAGCGGTCGACGGCGACATCGACTTCGTGCCGGAGTGGGGCAAGAACCGCATGCGTGGCATGGTGGAAACGCGGCCGGACTGGTGTTTGTCGCGGCAACGTGCTTGGGGCCTGCCGATTCCCGCATTCATCACCACCGACGGCGACCTTCTATTGACGGCCGCCAGCACGCATGCCGTGTCCGAGGTGTTCCGGGCCAAGGGCTCCGATGCTTGGTTCACCGACACACCCGAGCAGTTGCTGGAGGCATGGGACCACCAGGCTGATCCAGATTGCGGCGACGTTGATCCTTCGACGCTGACCAAGATGTACGACATCTTCGACGTGTGGATGGAGTCGGGTTCATCATGGCATGCCGTCATGCGGCAGCGCGACCTGGGGTATCCGGCGGATCTGTATCTGGAGGGCTCTGATCAACATCGCGGATGGTTCCAGTTGTCCTTGCTTCCGGCGCTGGGCGTGACGGGACAGGCACCATTCAAGACGCTCTTGACGCACGGCTTCATTGTCGATCGCGAAGGTCGCAAGATGAGCAAGTCCGGCGGAAACGCGCTTGATGTGCAGGAGTTGCTCAAGGATGTCGGCGCGGATGTCTGCCGGTGGTGGGTGTCATCGCTGGCGTTCGAAAACGACACGCGTGCCGACGCCGAACTCGTGCAACTCGCCGGCGAGTCGTATCGCAAGGTTCGAAACACGGTTCGTTTCCTGTTGGGCAATGTCGGTGACTACGTCCCCGGTGATGCCGACCTGGAGGCTGTCCCAGAATCGTCAATCGACGCCTGGGTGCTTGCTGAAGCGGCCCGCATGCGTGCGACCGTGCTCGAGGCGTTCGATGCCTATGCCTTCCGCACGGCCCACTTGGCGATCTTCGACTTCTGCAATGACACACTCAGTGCCCGCTATTGCGTGGCCATGAAGGACCGTTTGTATTGCGACGGTGACAGCGTGCGGCGCAAGCGGGCGCAGGCCGTAATGCATGTGATTGCTGAACTGCTGTGCACGTTGCTCGCGCCAATCCTGCCGCATACGGCTGATGAGGCGTGGCGGTGTCTGCATGGCGAGGACGCCAGCGTGCATCTGGAAACCGTCCGGGCACTTCCGGATACAGCGGTTGCCGCAGTTTGGGACGATGCCATGGCGTTGCGCGACTCGGCGCTCAAAGCGTTGGAAGAAGCCAAGGAGCGCGGTGTCGAAAAGAGCCTTGATGCAGGGGTGATGTTGCCGGATGCAGATGGCGTGTTGGCGCCGCTGGCCGAGGACCTCTGCGATCTGCTGGAGGTGTCTCGCCTGTCCTTCGGCGGTGATTCGATCGTGGTCGAAGACCTGCGAGACGCGCCACTGTGTGAGCGTTCGCGCCGGCGTGATGCCACGGTGTGCGAACGCGCCAATGGCATGCTGCTGAGCGATCGTGACTGGGCTGTGCTGGACGCTGGCTAAGGGGCTTGCGGTCGGCTCGTGATCAACCGCGTACAGGCAGAGTCAACACCGGAAGCGTGAGCTGCGTGGTGCCTGACTGCAAGTGCATCAGAAGCTGAGGCAGCGGCTCGGTTCTCTGCCGCCGCGCAGGATGCATGCCTGGCGGTCTACGGAATGGAGTTCGAGTCCGCGCACTTGACGGCCGCCTTGCTGGCGAGCAGTTATTGCATTGGGTTGTTGCACCGCGTCATCAGTACGCCTGCGATACAGGTGTCTGGACAACGGATGAAAGTCGTCCTGCTGAATGCGGTCTGGGGGGTCGTCGGTGTAGCGACTATGGTGGCGGGGGGTTCCCAGTGGGGCGAGATGGGAATCTCTGTGGGCCACTTGGTGGGCTTCGTCGGCCTTGCCACCACATCAACAGTACTGGTGCGTCGCCTGATGCAGTCCACATCAGTCACAGCATCAACCGTAGTCAGTACAGGTCTCAGCTGACTTTGGAGCCCGGCGGCAAGGGGCGATCGATGCGCAGGACGCAGACATCTTCCTTGTCACCATCGCCGGACACGGCGGACCCAGCCATGATCATGCCCTGGCTCACTTCGCCACGGATGGTGCGAGATTCTAGGTTCGCCACGATGACGACCTGAGTGCCCACCAGTGCTTCTGGGTCGTACCACGCCTTGATGCCCGCGCAGACCTGACGGCCTTCGGGTGTGCCGTCATCCAACTGGATCTTCAGCAGTCGATCCGCGTTGGGGTGCGCTTCGGCGGCTGTGATCGTTGCGACGCGCAGATCGAGGTTCGTGAACTGATCAAAGGACACTGCGGGCAGTGCTTCAGGAGCGGTGGCCATGGTGAGACCTTTCAAGAGGCGTCGGCGGTGGTTGCTTCGTCGTCTGTTGTCGAGTCGTCCGTCGTGTCGGCGTCATCTTCATCATCGCCTGTGTTGCGGACATAGCCGTGACGTGCAGCGAGTGCTTCAGAAGTGAACGTAGCGGCCAGATCGGGCATGTCTCGCCCACCGAAGTCCTCGGCGGCGGCCATGAACACGATTTGTCCATTGTCGATCATGCTCGTCCACTGTGTGTCGGACACGGGCACGCGGCGATCGAGGCGGGCAACGACCAGCGCCAGTTGGCGGTCACTTGGAATGACCACGATGCGTTCCCCTGCGTCGACATCACGCAACGGTGCATTGCCCATTGCAATCGACCGATCAACGATCGTGGCGACCACGTCTTCGTCGATACCCAGACCAGGGACGCTGGCGGGGCGGGGCAGCCCCGGTGCGAAGTTGCGCTGCATGGATGACGGGCCGGTGACGTCCACATTCCAAGTGGATGCGACCGCCTCGAGTCCACCGCTGACGGCCATCGCATTGACCGCGCCCTGTTGACCGAGCAGTTCGTGGTAACGAGAGAGTCGGCGCAGATCCGTGTCGACGAGATCCATGACTTCGGCAAGATCGTGTGGCGCACGATCGCCTTCTGCTTCAGTGACGCGAATAAAGATGCGGTCGCCGGTGGGCGTACTCAGTACAGGCAGCATGATGCCAGCCTGCAGCGGCACGGCGCCGCCGCCGAACTCGCTCAGTGAATCAAGCAGATCGGCGACCGCCCAGCGTGAGCGGCCTTGAGGCGTTGGTCCAAAGCGGTCCGTGCCGGCGAAACGGAAGTTGGTGTTGGCCGCGATGTCATCGAGCGGCGTCAGGTCACCAATCATGTCGACGGGCGGAACGTCAGTATCGACGAGGCCGAACTGTTCAATCAAACTCAATCGAAGGTCGCCCATTGCAACTTGGCGATCAGTCCAGTCAGCGGGCAGTTTCACAACGCCATCGACGCTCTCGAACCCGCGGCGTGGGCTGCGCAGGACATCGGTGGCGGCACGTTCAAGATCAAGCAATCTGCGATCGGTGGCATCGCGCACCCAGACGTCGGTCACTGCGGCGGGAATGTCAGTGGCGTCGCCGATGGCGCCGAAACGACCTTCGTTACGACGCCAGAACATGCGCACGTCGGTGTCGTCGTCGGCGACCGACTGACGAAGCGCCGCTTCGATGGCGACACGTGGCACCATCAACCATTCGACGGCAGCGCGATCGGGCAGGCGGTAGCCGAAGCCGTGGTCGCCTTCGCCGACAGGTGTGTCCTTCCAAGCGTCGAACTGTGTGAGCAGTTCGTCATCGGTCGGGGCGGTGGAGGTGTCTTCTGCGTTGGCGGTGATGATGGCAAACTGGGCGTCGATGCCTTCCATCTGACGGCGGCCTTCACGCACAAGTCGGTTATCCGACAGCATGCCGCTGCGGATGATCCATTGCAGGTATCGCGCCATGCCTTCGTAGTCGCTTAGGGCATTGCGGATGACGACGGGGTTCATGCCCGTGTTCTGCGCCACAAGCAGCAGTTCGGCCGGGTCGTTGCGCAGTGAACCAGGGCTGCCGATCATGCCGGCCTGTTCAGCTTCATGCAGCAGTTGAATAAAGAGGTCCGCGTCGCGGGTGATGTCGCCCACGAACGGCAGCGGCGGTAGGCCGAGACGATCGATGGTCTGCATCTCCTGCTGGACGTACGACAGTTCCTGCCGGGTGATCTCACGTCCGTCGCCGAATCGGGCGACCCATGAGGACTGACTACCGAGTCCGCTGAAGTAGCCGACGATGTCGGCATTGCCCAGCAGGAAAACGATCATGATGCCCGAGCCGAAGACGGCCAGAAGCAGACGGTTGTATTTACGGAGGGCGCGAAGCATGGACGAAAAAGCCCCGTAGGGTAATCCACGGGACTTGAACGATCGATCACGCGCCGAGCTGGCGTCCGGTATCGCCGGTCACCCCGTGCAGGGTTGGATCAACGGTAGAACTCGACGATGAGGTTGGTGTTGACCTCGAATGGAATACGGTCGGGAATCGGGTTGCCGGTGACGCCGATGCGCAACTCGGACGGGTTGACGTCGAGCCACTCAGGTGTCAGGTGGCCGGCGAGCGACTCCATGTTTTCACGAACGAGCTTGTGAATACCGTCCTTGAATGTGATGGCGTCGCCGGATTTCAATGCGTAACTGGGACGGTCGACCTTTTTGCCGTTGATCAGCACGTGGCCGTGCACGACCATCTGGCGAGCGGCCCAGATCGTGCGGACCAGACCACTGCGGCGCAGTGCGTTGTCCAAGCGACCTTCGAGCAGTTGCAGCAGCAGTTCGCCGGTGTTGCCTTTACGGCGACTGGCTTCGGCCATGTAGCGGCGCATCTGCTTTTCGAGAATGTTGTAGTGGAAGCGGAGCTTCTGCTTTTCGGTCAGACGAATGCCGTAGTCCTTGGGACGACGGTTGCGGAAGCCGTGCATGCCCGGCGCGTTCAGTTGACGACGAGCGGTGTGCTTTGGGATGTCCGCGATCGGGACACCGACGCGACGGGACAGCTTCACCTTGGGACCGAGATAACGAGCCATGAGAGGGGCAACTCCGGGGAATGCCGAGCAATCGACCCTGGCGCCACCGTGGCGGCAGGAATCGAGTCGCGTATTAGACCCGGGAACGGCCTTGGAAGCAAGCCATGGGGGCCTTTCAATGCCACACAGGGACCCGGGCTCAATAGGCCCGGACGTCCAGCCCATCGCACCAGTTCAAAAAGGCCTGATTCACCACTCGAAGGCCTCCAGGGGTGGGAAAGTCACCGCTGAAGTACCAGTCTCCGGTGTGTTCGGGCATGGCTACCAGCAGACCGTCGACCGATTGGTAGATCACGTCGAGCTGGCCGGTCCAGGGGACATCGATCGGTCGCACGAGGTGGGCCACTTTGGCACCCAGTTCGGCGTCCGTGAAAGGGTCGTAGATCCGTTTGACGTGATTGACGAGCTCGGTGTCAGGCTTGCCTGCCTGGGCACGGCAGTCGCGTTCCACGTCGGCGATGACGCTGTCCATGCCGCGCTCGCGAAGCAAGGCGATGGCCGCTTGGAAGGCCACGAAGCGGTGAATATGGCTCATGTCGATGCCATAGCAGTCCGGGTACTTGATCAGCGGTGCGGAAGACACCACAACGATGCGTTTTGGATTCAGGCGTGACAGAATTGCCACGATCGACTCACGTAGCGTTGTCCCTCGCACGATCGAATCATCCAGCACCACGAGCGTGTCGTCGGAGGACACCAACGATCGGGTGATGTCATACACGTGCATCACCAGGTCGCGTCGAGCAGCGTCGTGCGTAATGAACGTGCGCAGCCGCTGGTCCTTGTGGGCAATCTTCTCAGCTCGGACCTGCGGGGTCACGAGTGTCTCGATTTCGTCTCTCTTGACGTCGCCCCTTTGGAGGTGTTCCCAGAGTTGCTCCACCTGCCGTCCGCGCACCAGCCGTCGTGTCTCACCGACGAGCCCGTAGAAGGCGGTCTCCGCCGTGTTCGGCACGAAGGAGTACACGGTGTCGGCGACATTCCAGTCGACCATGTCCAGGACCTGCTCTGCCAGTTGCCGGCCTAGTCGCTTGCGTTCAGCGTAAATGGCGGGATCGTTCCCGCGACTGAAGTAGATGCGCTCGAACGTGCATTCTTTGCGCGGGGCTTCGTCGATGTAGCGATCGACATTGACGGTTCCATCGCGGCGGACGATGAGCACACTTCCGGGTTCGATTTCCTGTACCTGCTCAGGATCGACATTGAAGACGCTCGTCAGGGGCGCGCGTTCAGATGCTGCGGCGACCACGTCGTCGTCCATGTACCAGAAGCCAGGGCGGATACCGGCCGGATCGCGGAAGACGAAGCCGTCACCGCTGCCCAGCAGGCCAGCAAAGAGCCATCCACCGTCCCAGTCCACGCAGGCTTTGCGCAGGACGCGGGCGATATCGATCTCACGGGCGATCGCTTCGGTCAGGTCGCGTCCCTCCAGACCCAGAAAGGAGCCAGGCCCCATGGTGCTGCGCAGATGCCGGTGTTCGAGATCCAGGCAGTAGCCGATGCGCTCAAGCACGACCTGCATGTCTGAATCGCCCACTGGATGCAACCCGAACTCCACCAGTCGACGGAAGAGTTCCGGCGAGTTGGTCATGTTGAAGTTGCCGGCAATGGCCAGATTGCGACTGGGGTTGTTGTCCTTCCGGATCAACGGGTGGTTGAATGTGACGCTGCGGCCGCCGTGCGTGCCATACCGCAAGTGTCCAACATAGGCGTGACCGAGAAAATCGGCCCGCTGTACCCAGCGGCGTTCGTTCTCCGGGGTCAAAGGATTGTCGTCGAGACCTTCCAGTCCGCGCGTGACGGCGTCGAAGATGCGTTCGATGGCATTGTGTCTGGTCGATCGCAGTCGACGCAGGAACGGCATGCCCGGCGGCATGTCAAACTTTGCCACGGCAAGACCGGCGCCGTCTTGTCCTCGGTTGTATTGCTTCTGCATGAGCAGGTGCATGCGACGCAGGCCCCAGGCCGCATCTCCATGCTTCTGCGCGTAGTGACTCAACGGCTTGCGGAGCCGCATGAACGCCAGACCGCAGTAATGGCCAATGGGGTCGCTCACGAGAGGGGGAAGGGTACTCGAACCGGCTCCTGAGCGGAGGGCGAATCAGGCGTTTTCGTCCATGGAGCGTGCACACTGTTCAGGCGCCGGATGCTCGTCATCGGCCTCCAGCACGACGGCCTGATCGCCGTGTTCGTCGACAACGATCAGTACGACCTGCCGATGTGGATCGCACTGCACCATGAGGGTCCGGAAGTCATCGCCCTTGGGGATGTCTTCAGCAGCAAACCACTGCATGGAGGGCGTGTCCAGCGTCAGGTCGGCACGGTGAATCACGACGGCGCCAGGCCCGGTAGTCCGGCTGGACTCCCAAGCGAGGGCCGCTATGGCCCGCCAATGGCGTGCGGCGGCCTCGATCATGGCTGTGTCGTCGAGTTGGTGGTCCGAGGAATCGGGCATGGGGACACTGTAGTGCGCCATCTTCGGGTGACCTGCCGGCAACAGAAAGCAAGCCCCCTGTCACCTTCGGTGACAGGGGGCTTGGTCTGAAGAGAAGGTTCGTTGTGTGTGGCCAACGGCCACGGGTACTCAGTACCGGTAGTGGTCAGGCTTGTAGGGGCCTTCCATGGGGACGTCGATGTACTTGGCCTGTTCCTCAGTCAACTCGGTCAGGTTTGCACCGAGTTGGTCCAAGTGGAGGCGAGCCACCATTTCGTCGAGTTTCTTAGGCAGCGTCACGACGTCGGTCTGGGCGTACGCTTCGTGGTTGGCGTGCAACTCCATCTGGGCAAGCACCTGATTGGTGAAGGAGGCACTCATCACGAAGGACGGGTGGCCAGTGGCGCACCCAAGATTGAGCAGGCGGCCTTCGGCCAGCACGATGATGCTGTGTCCGTCAGCGAACTTCCACTCATGGACCTGATCTTTGATGCTGATCTTCTCGATGGTGTTGTTGTTTTCCATGCCAGCCATGTCGATTTCGTTGTCGAAGTGGCCAATGTTGCCGACGATGGCGTTGTGCTTCATCTTCGCCATGTGATCGGCACGGATGATGTTGAAGTTGCCGGTGGTCGTGACGAAGATGTCGGCGTCGGAGACGACATCGTCCAAGCGGACGACTTCGTAGCCTTCCATGCATGCTTGCAGTGCACAGATGGGATCGATTTCGGTCACCAAGACGCGGCAGCCCTGGGAGCGAAGGCTCTGGCTGCACCCCTTGCCCACGTCGCCGTAGCCACAGACCACGGCGACCTTGCCGGCAAGCATGACGTCAGTGGCACGCATGATGCCGTCAACGCAGGAGTGTCGGCAGCCGTAGAGGTTGTCGAACTTGCTCTTGGTGACGGCGTCGTTGACGTTGATGGCAGGGAACAGCAGTTCGCCGGCCTGAGCCATCTGGTACAGACGATGGACGCCGGTGGTGGTCTCTTCGGATACGCCTTTGATGCCTGCTGCGAAGGCGGCCCACTTGCCGTTCTGGCATTCGGCGAGATCGGTGAGCACCTGCAGGATAATGGCGTATTCGTCGTTGTCGGCTGTGCTTGGTGCAGGGACGGTTCCGGCGGCCTCAAACTCGACACCCTTGTGGACGAGCAGCGTGGCGTCTCCACCGTCATCGAGAATGAGATTCGGACCGTTGAAGTCGCCCCAGTTCAGTGCCTGGACGGTGCACCACCAGTATTCCTCCAATGTCTCGCCCTTCCAGGCGAAGATTGGCACGCCCTGTGGGTTGTCGGGTGTGCCATTGGGACCCACGGCGACGGCGGCGGCGGCGTGGTCCTGGGTGGAGAAGATGTTGCAACTGGCCCAACGCACTTCGGCGCCGAGTTCCACGAGCGTCTCAATCAGCACGGCCGTTTGAATGGTCATGTGCAGCGAGCCGGTGATGCGGGCGCCGGTGAGCGGCTTGTTCTCGCCGTACTGGGCACGCAGCGCCATGAGGCCGGGCATCTCGTGCTGGGCGAGTTCGATTTCCTTGCGGCCGAACGCGACAGTCTCGGGGGACAGATCGGCAACCTTGAATGGCTCATCGGTAATCAGCGCAAGGCCGGTGGACATGAAGGTGGTTGCGGTTGACGTCATGAGTGAAGCGCTCCTGAAGAGGTCGCCCGGGGGCGAGAGGCTCGGTGCTAGGGCCCAGGGCTACGGCAAACGGCGGAGAAGTGGGATCCATCCATCTTTCCGGAAGGATGCATATTACGATTCAATTCGCCACTGGTCAAGGCGCCAGGCGCCTTTTGGGGCGTTACACTGCCTGCCTTCAGGGCCCCCGAACCGGGGTCACCCAGCCGCCCATACAGGCACGGAGGTCGATGGTGTCCAAGCAGTTTGAATGTCGCGTCATTACCCCCTCTGGATCTCAGTTTCAGGGGGAAGCGGACTACGTCACGTTCCCGGCCTGGGATGGACAATACGGCGTGATGGCTGGCATGGCCCCGATCCTGTCGCGCCTTGGCGAAGGCATACTTCGTATCGACGGTGCCCAGCCGCAGAAGTTCCAGACGCGTGGCGGATTCGCCCATGTGAAGGACGGTGTTCTGACGATTCTCTCTGATGAGGTGTCGTCTGATGCAAAGCAAACTGAAGCCGCCGGTGTCTGACGAAGCGCTGGCCACGACTGACGCCGCAGAGGCGGCGACCTTGTCGCTGCATCAGCGCGTCGAAGCGCTGCTGCTTACGGCGGAGCGGGCGTTGTCCTCTACACGCATCGGTGGCACGTTGGATGAAACAGGCAAGGCCGTCGAGGCCACTGTTGAACACCTCAATGCCGAATACGAGTCGACCGGTCGAGTGATGCGTATTCACCGCGTCTCCGGCGGATGGCGTCTACAGACCACGGCGGATGTCGCTGAGGTCCTGCACGAAGCTGCGGCGAGACGCACACAGCACAAGTTGTCACAGGCAGCGCTGGAGACGCTCTCGGTCATCGCGTATCGCCAGCCAGTCATGCGCGCTGAGGTAGAGGCGATTCGAGGTGTAGCCTGTGGCGAAATGCTGCGTGGACTCATGGAACGCAGACTCATCCGGATCGCCGGCCGTGCCGAAGAGTTGGGCCGCCCCATTCTGTACGGCACCACGCCTGACTTTCTGCGGATCTTCGGCCTGGGATCGATCGACGACCTGCCGGATGTGGAAGGCCTCGCTCGCGTGCGAGAAGCAACACCGCGCGTGACTGCTGCGGATTCGGAAGCTCCTGGCGATGAGCCGGCCGTTGAAGAGGCCGTTGAACCTGCTCAGGCATCCAGCGATGTGGCTGAGGCAGAGCCCGCCGGGTTGGATTGACGCGCTCGTAGGTGCCGTTTTGGCGCCGACCCTCGTATCCTCGGGTCATGTCTCCCCGACAGCCGCTCGCAGTCCGTCCATCACTGGCATTCTTGCTGGCGTTGATGTTGGTGCTGCCACCAGCGCTGTTGCGCGGCAACAACTTGCTGGTGTTGCTGTCCATGGTCGTGCTCGCAGCGGCTGCGATTGGTCTGTTGACCCCGCGATTTGCATTACGTGGCATGCAGGTGAGACGGCTCTTGCCGCGTCATGGTCGCGTGGGCGAGTCGTTGCGGATCCGGTATCGCATTCGGCGGTTGGGGCCACGAGGGATTCCCGCCTTTGCCGTGGGCGTGGATGAAGACCTGCAGGGGGCGCCCGTTGAGATCGAGCAACCCGCTTGGGTGCTGCATATCGCCTCGGGTGACACGGTGCACGGCGATCTGCATGTCGTTCCAAAGAGACGTGGGCGCATCGTGCTTAACGAGGCACGGTTGGGCACGTCCTTTCCGTTCGGACTGCGTCGATCCCGGCAGGCAGTGGCGGGGCGTCGCGAAATCGTGGTGCACCCCGGAACAGTTAGGCTACGGCCAGCGTTGCTGCGGTCCATTCGAGGGTTGGGGCTGGATGGTCCGCGTGCGGGGCGACGTCGCGGTCATGGGGAGGAGTGGTTCTCAATGCGTCCGGCCCGCGCGGGCGATCGCATGCGCGACATTGCATGGCGCATTAGCGCGCATCGAGACGAGTTGATCGCGATGGAGCGCACACAGCCACAACCGCCGCGGGTGAGGGTCATTCTGGATCTTCGGAGGGCTACTGTTGATCTTGACGATCCGGATTTCGACACCGCCCGAGCGATGGAAGAGCAGGCAATCGTGCTGGCCGCTTCGGTCCTGCGCGCCGGGTTTGAGGCGGGTGATGAAGTCGGCCTGGCCGTGCTTGGATTGTCGTGCGTGCAGCACGATCCACGGCGCGGGAGTCTGCATCTGGATCGCATGATGAACACCTTGGCCCTGCTTGATCTCGATGGAACGCGCCAAGCAACACCACCGCCGACGGGTGAGCGTGCTGGCGCCGTCGTGGTGCAGTCGGATCGAGTTCGACCGCTGGGGGGGTACAGCGAAGCGTTGCACCTGTCGGCGCGCAAGTGGGGCGGTCGTCTGATGGAGGTAGCTCCATGAGCATTGATCGTTTGTTCAACTGGAGCAGTGCAGCGTTGTTGCTGCTGTCAGTCGTCGGTATTGGCGTAGCGCTGGATGCACCCTGGGTGCTGTTGGGTTCCGGCGTACTTGTCGTGGCAGCAAGAGCTGTGACCGATGGACCGCGCGGGCGAATCATGGGCCGGCGACTGTCACTTTTGATCACCTTGATCGCTGCCGTTGTGGCGGTGTATCTGATCTGGCAGGATCCCATGCTTCCACTGCCGGCCATTTCCGGCTTTGCCCTGACGCTGGCGGTGGTCAAGTGTTTCGAACACAGGACCATGGAGAACGAAGCCGAACGCATCGTGTTGAGTTTTCTGTTGATTGCGTTGGCGGCGATGATTTCCGTCGAGGCGTTATTCGGCCTGGTGTTCCTGCTCTGGGCGCCGCTCATGTGCGTCGTGCTGTTGTTGTTCCAAGTGCAGTACGGACGTCGTAGGTTCGGTGGATCTCCCAGTGACGAGGAGGCCACGCCACCACCCGCTGGACCGCGTGCGCGACGCCATCTCGTGTCGGCGCTGGGATTGAATGTGGTGTTGATCGCCGCTGGTGCCGTTGTGCTGTTTCTGCTGTTTCCACGTGGCGTCACAGGCGAACTGGCGTTGGCCGGTGCGTCGTCTGTTGCGCGAACGGCGGCCGGCGCCGACCAGCATTTGGAGCTGGTCTCCGGCGCACGCGTGCTGTCTTCGGCCGCTGAAGTGGCACGCGTTACGCAACTGGCGGGCGAGCCACCTGCGGGTGGTGTGCTGCGGTTGCGCACCGGAACGATGTCTGAGTACACGGGTGCCGGAAAGTGGCACCCCACGCGTCTGGCCTACGCCGCCGACGTACCCGTTCGTCCAGGATGGACCACGGTGGACGCTGATCCCGCACCTGAACTCGTCGAGTATCGCATTGAACTTGTCGAGCCGATGGCGTACCTGCCGGTGCCTGCGGGCTTGCGGGAAATCAAAGGGGACCGATCAACCAGAGTGGCGTGGGACACGGTGCGTGGCGTGTTGTCCGCAGCGCCCAATGGCATGTTGCTGCGGTACGACGTGCGTGCCGATCCTTCGAATGTACAGGCGTCACCACTGATCGATCCCTACTGGGCTTGGTCGGACCCGGATGTGCGACGACTGGCGCAGGCCATTCTTGAACGTGCAGGTCTAGACCCATTCTCGCCAGTGGGAGATGCAGCCCGAGCAACCTGGATCGATGAGGCGGCGCAGGCATTCGTCCGACATCTGCGCAGTGGCACCTATCGCTACACGCTGGATCTGACACGCGTCGGGCAGGATGAAAGCATGGGCTTCAGTCGCGATCCAGTGACACGTTTTCTGCTGGAGGAACCGGTGGGACATTGTGAGTATTTCGCTGCCGGGTTCACCGCACTCTCGCACGCTGTGGGTATTCCCGCGAGGATCGTGACTGGATTCGTCGCGATGGACCGAGATGAAGTTGGTCGTTGGATCGTCCGTGATCGAGATGCCCACGCCTGGTCCGAAGTGCTCATGTCACCTGAACTGTGGCAGGCCTTCGATGCAACGCCCGCTGCCGGGCCGCTCTTCGGAGGACTGGACTCCGATGGCTCACTCATGGCGCGTTGGACACGATTGCGCAGTGCGTTGGAAGTGTGGTGGTACGGGTCTGTGCTGGGCTATGACGCGTCCGCGCAACGCATGCTGGGCAACTCCATCATGCCGGATTGGCAGGAGCAACTCGCCGCATTGCGACGCAACACCGGACACCTTCGCAATCGGTTGGATCTCTTCTTCGGTGCGGGACCTGTCGGCACTGTGTGGTTCGTTGTTGTCGTGTTGCTGTGTATCGGCGTAGGTGTCGTGCTGGCGCGTCGCCACAGGCGTCGTTGCCTGTTGGCCAGAGATTTACAACTCGAAAGCCCTCGCGACGATCGACTGGAAAGCATGCTGTTCTACGGTGAGTTGCTGCGGCTGCTGCATCGTGGTGGCTTTGACAAGCCCCGCCATTGCTCACCCTTGGCGTTTGTCGCTGTCGTGGCACAGCGGCAACCGGAAGTCGCGCCCGCCATGCACAGGCTGGTTGCGGTGCTGTATAGACGTCGGTTCAGCATGGGAGATACCACTCCTGCTGCCGTGATCGAGTCGGACTTGAATGTCGTTGCCGGCGGGCTTGGTCTGCGCCGGGGTAGGGGTACTTGACGTGGATGATCAGCACGAAGCAGACGACATGCTCGACGCCATTGCCCCTTTTGACAAGGCGCGTTCTGCACAGCAAGTTGATTGGGTAGTGCAGTACTGCGTGGGGAAGCGCGTCTTCGATGCGGGGTGTGGACATGGCCGGGTCGCAGCACCATTAGCAGCAGCGGGGGTCGACGTGGTCGCCATGGATGTCGACGCAACAGCACTGCACGTTTGTGCGGCTGCGGCCTCGACGGCCACGTGCGTTGCCGGCGACTTTCGAATCTGCGGCGAAGAACACGGTGTGTTCGACGTGGTGCTGTGCCTAGGCAACACGTTTGCACTGCTGCACGATGTAGATGAAGCATGCGCGACCATGCGCCGGTGGGCCAACATGCTTTCGCCCGGCGGTGTGATACTGATCGACGACATGCCGCAGGACCTCTGGCCGGAACTCACCGAGGGCAACTGGTGTGCTGGTGTGTCGCCCACAGGCCAGCAACTGGTCTGGGCCGTTGATGATGCCGTCTTTGCACTGCGTACCGGCCAATCCGTAGATCCAGAAGCAGCACCACCCGGCGTGGGAGATCGGTGTCTGCGATTGTGGACGATGGGGGCGTTGCGGCTGTTGGCGGTGGCTGTGGGCCTGGAAGGGCCCGTGGAGCACGCCGAGGACTGTGTGTTGGAGTTCTCGGACTTTGCGCCAGGAAAAAGGCCCGGTTGAATCCACAACATCGCTTCAGACAGGCACTTTTGACGCCGATGCTCTTGCGTCGGCCCTCCTGAAGCGGGGGCTCAGGAGATTATCCGGTGCCAGCAACACGATCCAGAACCGCCGGTTGGCGACGCTGTCTAGAACAGATCTGTCAGCGTCGAGGCTCTATTGAACTGGCTCTGGACCGCGGTACAGCGGGCGAACCGGGGTGTGACCTTCTGATGCGGGCCCGACTGCTCGAGGTTCGCGGCGATGCCTTGTGCATTGAAGCACCGGTCGCCTTGGGCAACACCGTGGAATACCCCGAGGGCACGGCGCTCATTGCGGTGATGTCGGTCGGTCAAAACCGATGGATGTTCCACACTACCTGTACTGGTCGCACACAAGGGCCGCGCGGCACGACCACGCTCATGCTCAGTGCGCCCGCTCGGGTGCAACGCTGTCAACGCCGCAACGACTATCGCATCGAAACTGCCGAAGTCGCACTGCCTGACGTCTCACTCTGGCCCCTACTCAATCCCGCGACGGCCGTGCCCATTGAACGACTGTCGGCCGCTGCATTCCTTCGTGAACTTGACGGCCGTGCACCAGATGTGCTCGGGCAGGATCCACCGCTGCCGGCAGTGGGTCCCAAGTGCTCCGCCAAACTGCTCAACCTGGGTGGCGGTGGGGTAGGTCTTGCTGTCGCAGATGATCAGGCAGGATTCGTGGGGCGACATGCCATGTGGTGGGTGCGCTTTGAACTACCGCCGGCACTGCAAACGCCGATTGTGTCCGCTGCTCGACTCGCGCACAGTCACGTGAAGAGTGATCGCACGATCTATCTGGGCATGAGCTTTGACTTCAGCGTGAATGCGTTGCATCGACGCACGGTGTCGCAGCAGCTGCTGCGTGCAGTGCAGGGCCTGCAGGGCGATCAGCAGCAGCGTCGCTCGGCATAGTTGAACGTAGCGAGTCGCGCAGTGCCTGCGCCTTCAACTCCGTCTCCCACACCTCCGCCGTGGCATCGCTCTGTGCGGTGATACCGCCGCCGGTGCCGTAGTCCAATACACCGGTGAATCGGTGACCGTCGAGCTGCCCGTGCAGCTGGGCGGTTCGGATGGCTACAGACAACGTCGTGGAGCCACTTGGCCCCAACAGGCCGATCGCGCCGCAATAGGCATGGCGCGGGCGAGTTTCGAGTTCGCGGATGATCTGCATGGCGCGAATTTTCGGCGCCCCGGTCACTGATCCCGGCGGAAACGTCGCCCGCAGCAGCTCGACCAGCCCGACATCGTCTCGCAGATGCCCGCGTACATCCGCCACGCCATGGTGCACCGTCGTGTGCGTTTCCATGGCTCGAGCAGCATGCACGCGCACGGAGCCACGCTGACAGATGCGGCCAAGGTCATTGCGCACCAAGTCCACGATCATGTGCAGTTCGGCGGCGTCCTTGTTGGATGCTTCCAGTGATTCCACGGCGTCCTGGGCATCGGCCGTGCCCTTGATGGGTCGCGACGTGATGTTGCCGTCGGCATCGACGTCGACGAACAGTTCCGGACTCATGCTGGTAATCACTCGGCTTGGCGCACCGTGCTGTCCGGGCAGACGCACCATGGAACCGAAGACCGCATGACTCGACGTGATGGCGTGTTGTGCCCAGACGAGGGCGTCACCGTGCACGTCGACGCTCAAGCGTCGTGTGAGATTTGCCTGGAAGATGTCACCAGCGCAGATGTACTCCACGGTGCGTTCGATGGTGGCTTTGTGGAGCGCTGCGGGAGGATCGGAGCGCAGAGCGCTGCGCTGCTTCAGCGGTTCACCTCCGGGTGTCTCATCGGGGCCGAAGCACAGGACGTTCGGGCACCACAGGAGGTCGGCGAGTGGCGCGTCACGGTCGTCTGAGGGGCCCGTGCCTGTGCAGACCGCTGATTCCAGAAGTTCGCCCAGTTCGTAGTGCAGAACGGCGATCCAGCCGCCGGCGGCAGGAGCGGTGTCGATGTGCGACGCGAAACGTCGTGCGCTGTCGGCCCAGTGCAGTGCTTCAATCGGATCACTCGGTGGTTGGCCCGCCGGATGCGGTGCTTTGCCGATCCACGTGGCGCCGTATCGTGTGATGCGCAGCACGCCTTCGCCTTGCGCGACCATGGAGCGCATCGACCATGGTCCGCGCCCTGCGGAGTGCAGCACGGCCAACGGGGCAGAGGGATCGATGCGTGCGGCGGCTGTCCAGAGGGTGTCCTGCGGTATCGTCACAGTCGGCAATGATAGAGACGTATCGTCTGCAACCTCATGCGGCTACACTGGCCGCCCTTTATCTTAGGCGCCCCTCGGAACAGCGGGGCAGGAGCACGCTTCCATGGCCGCACGTCGTCCCAAAATGATCTACTGCTTCGGTCGGACAAAGACCGAGGGCAAGGCCCGACAGAAGATGCTGCTGGGGGGCAAAGGCGCCAATCTGGCCGACATGACGTCGATCGGCCTTCCGGTGCCGCCCGGATTCACGATCGCGACCGAAACGTGTGCTGCCTACGTGGCCAAGGGTCGTCGAATGCCTGTGGGCCTGATGACCGATGTACAGAAGTCGATCAAGCGACTCGAGCGCGAGACTGGCAAGCAGTTCGGCTCGAATACTAATCCGCTGCTGCTGTCTGTTCGCTCGGGTGCCGCCGTGTCCATGCCCGGCATGATGGACACGATCCTGAATCTTGGCCTCAATGACACCGCCGTTGAAGCGCTGGCTGAAGGCACTGGAAACGCCCGCTTCGCATGGGATGCCTACCGCCGGCTCATCAACATGTACGGCGACGTGGTGTTGGGAGTGCATCATCACCTGTTCGAAGCTCAGTTCGACGCCGTCAAGAAGGCCTGCAAGGTGAGCGACGACACCGATGTCCCTGCAGAGGGCCTCAAGGATCTCTGCCAGCGGTACAAGAAGGTTGTCAAGAAGCACATCGGTAAACCGTTTCCGCAGGATCCAATCAGGCAGTTGCAGTTGGCGATCGAGGCGGTCTTCAGGAGCTGGTCCAGCGACAAGGCGATCAGCTACCGACGCATCAACGAGATCTCCGGCCTGGCAGGCACCGCTGTCAACGTGCAGACCATGGTGTTCGGCAACATGGGCAAAGACTCCGGCACGGGCGTCGCGTTCACGCGAGATCCGAGCACCGGCAAGAATGTGTTCTACGGTGAGTTTCTGATCAATGCTCAGGGCGAAGACGTTGTCGCGGGCATTCGCACGCCGAAGCCTGTGTCCGGCATGAAGCGTTGGAATGCAAAGGTGTACAAGCAACTGCTTGGCATTCGCAGCAAGCTGGAGAAGCACTACCGCGACGTGCAGGACATCGAGTTCACCATTGAACGAGGCAAGCTGTACATGCTGCAGACGCGCAGTGGCAAGCGGACTGCAGCCGCAGCCGTACGTATCGCTGTAGAGATGGCCGATGAACGGCTGATTTCCCGCGACGAGGCGTTGCTTCGCGTGCCCGCTGGAGACATTGTGCAGTTGCTGCTGCCCAGTTACTCGCCAGCCGACAAGAAGGGCGCCGACATGCTGGCCAAGGGCCTCCCCGCGTCGCCCGGTGCGTCGAGCGGCAAGCCTGCCTTTACTGCCGAGGAAGCCACGACGCGTGCGCAAGCTGGCGAAGCGGTCATTCTGGTGCGGCGTGAGACGTCGCCCGAAGACGTTGAGGGCATGCATCACGCCAACGGCATTCTGACAAGCACTGGCGGCATGACATCACACGCCGCTGTCGTGGCCCGTGGGTGGGGCAAGTGCTGCGTGGCCGGTGCCGGCGGCATCGACATCAACGAGAAGACACGTTCATTCACCGTCAATGGCCGGAAGTTCACGCACAAGGATGATATCTCGATCGACGGTGCCACCGGCGAAGTCATGGCGGGACGCATCGAAGGTTCTACGCCAAAGATGAGCAAGCACTTCGCCACGCTTATGAAGTGGGCCGACGCCAAACGTCGCATGAAGGTGCGCACCAACGCCGACACACCAGAGGACAGCGCTCGTGCCCGTAGCTTTGGTGCCGAGGGGATCGGCTTGACCCGCACCGAGCACATGTTCTTCGAAGGCGATCGCATCACCGCCATGCGTGAAATGATTCTGGCGGGGACGCTCAAGGACCGCGAGAAGGCCCTGAAGAAGCTGCTTCCCTTCCAACGCACCGACTTTATCGGCATCTTCACCGCCATGAAGGGCCTGCCCGTCACGGTGCGGCTGCTCGATCCGCCGCTGCACGAGTTCCTGCCGCATGAACCCGCGGCACAGAAGGCCATTGCGAAACAACTCAAGGTCAAGCCATCCGACGTGGCTAAGCGTGTGGAAGCGCTGCATGAGTCCAATCCCATGTTGGGCCATCGAGGCTGTCGTCTGGCGGTCACCTATCCCGAAATCTTGAAGATGCAGGTCACGGCGATTGTGGAAGCGGCCATTGCCTGCCGCAAGAAGCGCATTGACGCCCAGCCCGAAATCATGATTCCGTTGATCGGCACAAAGCAGGAGTTGTCGCTGCTGCGTGCATTGGTGATCGGCACCATGGAGGCCGTCCGCATCAAGAAGAAGGTCAAGGGCAGTCTGAACATTCCGGTGGGCACGATGATCGAAATCCCTCGCGCTGCGGTCATTGCGAAGGACGTCGCCGACGTGGCGGATTTCTTCTCATTCGGGACCAACGACTTGACGCAGTTGACCTACGGCTACTCGAGAGATGACATCAACAGTTTCCTGCCTGATTACCTTGCTCAAGGCATTCTTGAACGTGATCCGTTCCAGTCCATCGATGCAGATGGTGTCGGGCACCTGGTCAACCATGCCTGCAAGGGTGGGCGCAGTGCGAAGCCAAAGCTCAAACTTGGTGTGTGCGGTGAACACGGTGGAGACTCAGACTCGGTTGACTTCTTCGAAGGCGTCGGGCTGGACTACGTGTCGTGTTCGCCCTTCCGTGTGCCCACGGCGCGGCTCGCTGCAGCCCAGGCTGTCATTCGTCGTAAACCAAAGAAGAAGACTTCGCCCAAGCGATGATCAGGTGACGGCGTCGGCAATGGCCTGCGTCAGTGCTTCGTCATCGGCACACGTTCCCGCGTCCCAGACCAGCTCCAGCCCGCTGCCGTCGGTGTGCTTGGGAATGATATGGATGTGGACGTGGTCAACGGCCTGGTGCGCCGCGGCGCCGTTGTTCTGCAGCAGGTTGTAGGCCGTGCAGCCGGTGGCCTGCATGACTGCGCGGCACAACTTCGGCAGGACGCGGCCCAATGCGGCAGCAGCGTCGTCGGAGAGCTCGGCCATCGTCGCAACACAGGTCTTGGGGATCACGAGCACGTGGCCGCGGCTGAGCGGGCCGACATCGAGAAAGGCCAGCACGTGATCGTCCTCGTAGACGCGATGGCAGGGGATATCGCCGTCAATGATCTTGCCGAAAATGGTCATGGGTGCACACTCCTCGTGTCGGAGCGTATCGTAGAGGCCATGACGCAGACCGCTGCACTTTCAACGCTGGCAACCCAGTTGCTTCCCGACGACATGCTCGCGGCGGCACTGCAGTTGTGGCTGGAGGAAGATGGCTTCATGCGCGGCGATGTCACCAGCCGGGCGCTGGCGCCTTCATCCGGCACAATCGACACATCCATCGCCATGCGAGACGCCGGCGTGCTGTGTGGGCTGCAACCACTCATGCGGGCCGTCGGTGTGTCGGCCATGTTTGAGGACGTGCAGTTCGAAGCAGTGGTTGAAGATGGCTCGACTGTGGCAGGCGGGGATGTCGTGGGCATGTTGTCTGGTTCGGCGGGGGATGTGCTGGGATTGGAGCGGCCGGTGTTGAACATGCTCGGTCGACTGTGTGGCGTGGCCACGAACACGCGTCGCTATGTGGACGCCATCGACGGCACGAACGCAAGCATCTGCACGACACGCAAGACCACGCCGGGACTGCGTCGTTTCGAAAAGTACGCGGCAGCCTGTGGTGGTGCGACCCTGCACAGGCTGGGCCTGGATGACGCGGCGCTCTTCAAGGACAACCATCTCGCGGGCATTGCGGAGGGCGCGTTCACGGCGACGGTCACCGAGGCGTGTCGACGTGCTCGTGAAGACAGGCTCCTGTCCTTCGTCGAGGTCGAAGTCGACACGTTGGAGCAGTTCAACGGCGTGCTGGCCATCGAGCCGGGACTCGTGGACATGGTGCTGCTGGACAACTTCGAACTGGACATGTTGCGCGAGGCTGTGAAGCGTCGTGATGTAGGCGCGTCCGGTGTCCTCTTGGAGGCTTCCGGGGGCGTGACGCTGGATACGGTGCGTGCGATTGCCGAAACCGGCGTGGATCGCATTTCGGTGGGGGCGTTGACGCATCAGGCCGTATCGCTGGACGTGGGTCTGGATACGGCGTGAACGAGTTGCAGTGGGGCGATCGTGTTGAGGCATTGATCGAGTCGATCGGGCCGCCGTTGACGGTGTCGCGTGTAATGGCGCAGTGTGCTTCGACGCAGGAGCATGCCAGAGCGATGGGGTTGGGTGCGGTGGTAGTGGCCCAGCGGCAGACTGGTGGTCGTGGCCAGTGGGGGAATGTCTGGGCGGATACCGGGGACGAAGGACTGGCTTTCAGTCTTGTCTTGCCGGCGACTGATCAGCCCCAACGCAGCGCTGCTCTGGCACAGGCGATCGTTGATGCCTTGGAGCCACAGCTCTCTGGTCGTGTGGCCGTCAAGCACCCCAATGATGTGTTGCTCGACGGCATGAAGCTCGCGGGTGTGTTGATTGAGCAGGCCGATGGCCTTGCGGTGATCGGCATCGGCATCAATGTTGCGCAGGAGACGTGGCCCGATGTACTCGCGGGGACCGCGATCAGTTTGCGGCAGGCTGGGATTCAATTCGATCGGCTGGATGTGCTGGGACGGGTGCTTCCGCGGATCGTGCGGGCTTGGGCGGCAGGTTGAGCGAATAGGCCCCCGAAGTAGCCTGCAAAGGTCTTTGGGGGTGCTGGCAGACCGGTCTATCGAGTCACTGTTCGCTAGACTCTCCCCTTCATCCCGCCCCCGGCGGGACGGGAGAGGCCGCAGATCGAGGATCGAGGACAACCCGACGCCTTCATGTGGACCGCGCACCCCTTGCGCGAGCGCCCAAGACGCGCCATGCTGGCCATCGCAGCCGTGCTGGTGTGCGGGCTCATGGTTGCCACGAGCTTTCAAAACCCACTGACCGGCATGCTCACCGGCGGCGGTGCCATGGTGGTGCTGCTGCTGAGTCTGAACAAGTTCTTCCTGCCCTCGAGTTTCGCCATTGATGACGACGGCATTACGGCTGTCTGGCCCCTGAAGCGACAGTGCATGGCATGGACAGATCTCCAAGGCTTCGCGCACGATGCCGAAGGTGGGTATCTGTCGAAGGCAACGCGTCCGTCCAGATGGGACGCCATGCTTCGAGGCAACGGCATGCATGTCCTCTTCGGGTCACACGGCGAAACGATTGCCCGGCACATTCACAGGCACATGCCTTCATGCCGAGGGGCGAGCGCATGACCTTTCGCGAAGCACTGCAACATGCTTTTCACGTGGATCCTCCCGGCGCTGCAACGCCAGACGAAACGACCCGCGACATTGTCGATCGCGTCTGCCGATCTATTGTCAAACGCGGCATGATCACGCCCGCGCTGATGGCGCTGGAAATGAGTCGTCCTCTGAACTTTGTGGCGTCCCAAGCCATGCACATTGTGCGTCCCGCCGCTGAACTCGTGCTCGATACGCAGGCGTTCACGCAGTTCGCGACCTTTCTCGAGCAACGGGGATCCATTGAGTACCTCTGCGAGCGACTCCAACAACACGCTGTCGGTGCTGTAGCACCACATGAAGAAGAGAGCGCCGTTGCTTCGGTGGATACCCAATGACCGCGCTTGATCCTGACAACATCAAAGTGATCCTCGCCACCGACTGTGGCAGCACCACGACGAAGGCGATTCTGATTCAGTACGTCGATGGCGCCTATCGCCAGACGCACCGAGGCGAAGCGCCCACCACCGTTGAGAATCCCTTTGCCGATGTGACCATGGGTGTCGTGAACTCAGTCACGGAGATCGGCGAGCTTGCCGGTCGCAGACTTGTCGGCGACGACGGCATGATCATCACGCCCGCCACCGAGACTGAAGGCTGCGACATCTATATCTCCACGTCGTCGGCCGGCGGCGGCCTGCAGATGATGGTTGCCGGCGTGATTGCCGAAATGACCGCGGCCAGCGCTAAACGCGCCGCACTCGGCGCAGGCTCCATCGTGATGGACGTGATCGCCGCCAATGACGGCCGCCGACCTCACGAACAAATTCAACGTATCCGCGATCTGCGGCCCGACATGATTCTGCTTTCGGGCGGCACCGACGGCGGCACCACCGACAAGGTCGTGCAGCTTGCTGAACTCATCGCCCCCGCCAAACCGCAGCCACGTTTCGGCAGCAGTTACGAAATGCCGATCATCTACGCCGGCAACAATCAGGCGCAGGCGCCTGTTGCAGAGGTCTTTTCGGATGACGGCTTCGACCTGCAGATCGTCGACAACCTGCGTCCAGTGCTCGAACGCGAGAATCTCGGACCGGCCCGCGACAAGATCCACGACATCTTCCTCGAGCACGTCATGGCACAGGCACCCGGGTACGACAAGCTCATGAACTGGACCGGCGCGCCGATCATGCCGACACCAGGCGCGGTGGGGGACATTTTGCAGACCGTCGCGCGTATTCAAGGCATCAACGTGGTGGGCGTCGATATCGGCGGTGCCACGACCGACGTATTCAGCGTGTTCGACAAGACGTTCAACCGCACGGTTTCCGCGAACCTGGGCATGTCGTATTCAATCTCCAACGTGTGCGCTGAGGCAACCATGCCAAACGTGCTTCGATGGGTACCCTTCGGCATGAATGAGCGCGAGTTACGCAACCACGTCAAGAACAAGATGATCCGGCCCACGACCATTCCGCAGACCAAGGAAGCGCTGATGTTCGAGCAGGCCGTTGCACGCGAAGCCCTGCGGCTTGCCTACAAGCAGCACAAGGAATTCGCGACCACGCTCAAGGGCGTGCAACAGCAGCGCACGGTCGGCGACACGTTCACGCAGGATGCCGGTGGATCCACGATCGTGGACAACATGAAGCTCGATCTTCTTGTGGCATCCGGCGGCGTACTCAGCCACGCCCCGCGCATGCACCAGACGGCCATGTTGTTGATCGACGCCTTCGAGCCCGAAGGCGTGACCATGCTGGCCAAGGACTCCATCTTCATGATGCCGCACCTCGGTGTGCTCGCCAGCGTGCACCCAAAGGCGGCCGAAGAGGTCTTCGATCGCGATTGTCTTATCTATCTGGGCACGTGTGTGGCGGCCGCCGGCGCCGTGAAGCCGGGCAAGCCAGCTTTCACCTGGTCCTTCAACGACCTGAGCGGCGAGATCATCGGTGGCGAGATGGAACTCGTAGAGTTCGCACTGGGCGAGACGGCGATGATCACCTTGACGCCCGCACGCGGCGTGGATCTGGGCGCCGGGCTGGGGAAGAAGCTCCAGAAGGAAATCAAGGGCGGCACAGTGGGCGTCATCTTCGACGGCCGCGGCCGTTCACTGAAACTGCCGGAAGACCGAGCGACCTGCCAGGCGACCATGCAGGGCTGGCTGGACGCCTGTGACGTGTATCAGGAAGAGGAGAGCGTGGTCGCCGTCTGAGGCGAGCCCGGAACGACCCATGGCCAAGGCCTATACACCTGGACTGCTCGTGACCAGCCATCGGCGGCATCGTTGCCTGCGCATTCTGCCTATTGCAGGAAACGTCAAGGTCTCGATCGGTGACCATGTCGACGCGCAGGATGTTGTCGCCGAGACCAGCCTGCCCGGCGACGTTTTTCCTGTGAACCTCGCCAACCTGCTGTCCATGCCCGCATCCGATGTGATGACATGCCTGTCGGTGAAGGAGGGTGATGCAGTTGTCGTGGGCGACACCATTGCCGAGACCAAGGGGATCTTTGGCCTGTTCAAGACAGCCATTCCCTGTAAGTGCGAAGGCACAGTGGAAACCGTGTCACCTGTGACTGGCCAGATGATTGTTCGCGGGGCACCGTTGCCCGTGCAGGTTAAGGGCTACATGAGTGGTGAAGTTGTGCGGGTGCTGCCGGATGAAGGTTGCGAGATCGAAGCTGATGTGGCCTATGTGCAGGGCATTTTCGGCGTCGGCGGCGAGACCGCCGGCGTGCTCATGACCGCGTGCGCCAGCCATGACGAAGTGCTCGGCGCTCACCACATCACTGCCGACATGAAAGATGCCATCATCATCGGTGGAGGTCGCATGACGGCGGAGGCAGTTACCGAAGCTCGCAAGGTCGGTGCGGCAGCCATCGTGTCTGGTGGCATTGACGACTCAGACCTCAAGGACATGCTCGGGTACGACCTTGGCGTCGCGATCACCGGCCGTGAACAACTGGGCATCACCGTGATTGTGACCGAGGGCTTTGGCGAGATCGCCATGGCCCAGCGGACCTTTGACATGCTCAAAGGCTTTGCCGGCACGCATGCCTCGGTCAACGGCGCCACGCAGATTCGCGCAGGTGTCATGCGACCGGAGATCATCGTGCCGCTGAAGTCGGCGCCTTCCACTGACAACGCCAAGTCGAAGTACGAAGAGGGCCAGTTGGTCATCGGGCGCCCTGTCCGCATGATCCGTGACCCGTACTTCGGCATGATCGGCGAAGTCACCGGCTTGCCCAGTGAACCCGCCGTGCTCGGCTCGGGCTCCAAGGCTCGCATTCTGGAAGTCAAACTGCCCACGGGTGAACAAGCGATTGTGCCCCGTGCAAACGTGGAACTTATCGAGGAGTGATGCACATGCGACATATTGCATACGCCATGCTCGCATGCGTCCTGGCCTTTGAAGCCATGGCGTACGCGGCCATCGCACCGCCGTCCAACGTTCAGACCGCCGACACCCCCAATGACGTGGGCAATCAAGTGGATGTCACTTGGTCGCTTTCGCCCGACGACAACGGCAAAGGTGCCGTCAAGGGGTACGTCATCTATCGGGTGACGATCGACTCTGCAGAAGGTCTTGAAAGTACTGCCTCTGCAACTTCTCTTGCCGGCAGTGAGCCCATCGGCGACGTGGCGTACGGCAAGACCGATTTTACGGATGAGAACACCACTGCTGGAACGATGTACACCTACGGCGTGGCTGCGGTAAACACCAGCGGCACTTCCGACATTGCGGTCGCAGCGTTGAATGTGACGCCCCGTATGGAGTACATCAACAGGGGCAAGCTTTGGTTCGGGATCATCATGCTCACCATCAGTGGTGTGGTGATTTGGTACGTCCGGTACGCCAAGCGTGGCGGCGACGTCAAGGTGCGAAAAATCGCCGGCCTTGAAGCGGTAACCGAAGCGGTCGGCCGTGCAACTGAAATGGGTCGAGAGGTGTTGTTCGTGCCCGGCATTCTGGACATCAACGACATCCAGACGGTCGCCGGCATGACCGTGCTCGCCAGTGTCGCAAAGACTGCGGCGGAGTACGACGCCAAACTCGAAGTGCCCACCGCCCGCTCGCTGGTGATGACCACTGCACGCGAAACCGTCGAGGCGGCGTATCTCGCAGCGGGGCGTCCGGACGCCTACGACGAGAACAACATCTACTACCTGACCGATGAGCAGTTCGGCTACACGGCCGGCATTCAGGGCAAGATGGTCCGTGACAAGCCCGCCGCTTGTTTCTACATGGGTGCGTTCTACGCCGAGTCGCTCATTCTCGCAGAGACAGGCAACTCGATCGGTGCCATTCAGATCGCCGGCACCGCCATGCCTTCCCAGCTGCCCTTCTTCGTGGCAGCCTGTGACTACACACTCATCGGCGAGGAGTTCTTCGCCGCATCTGCCTACCTCTCAGGTGACGCTCAACAACTCGGTTCCCTGAAGGGGCAGGATGTGGGCAAGGTGATCGCTGCGGCCTTGCTCGTGCTGGGCTGTTTCTTCGCCACGCTGGCGATGGCCACTGGCTCATCGAGCATGATCGCAACGCAGGACTACATCAAGAACAACATTCTTGGTAACGAAGGATTTGTACCGGCAGCCGCGGCTGAAACCGGCATTGAAGGTGACAACGAATGATTGCCAAACGAACCATTCCGCTGCTCATGGCATCAGCGGTCGGCTTTCTGCTGATCCTGACATACTTCATTCCCCAGACCGAGCAATGGGGGGCGGATGCGATGGAGATGTTCATCATCCTCGCCGCCGCCGCCATGGTGCTCGGTGCGGGCAACCTGGTCATGATGAACCTCGCAAAGGTTTCGCGACGAAGTGAAGGCTGGGGGTATGCGGCCATCACGCTGATTGCCTTTGTCGTCGTACTCGTCATCGGACTGCTCAAGATCGGTGCACACGGCACAGCCGTCAGCCCGGCCAACGCGTGGCCGTCGAACCCGGTGCAGGAAGGCTCGCCCTTCTGGTGGATCTACCAATACGGGTTAGTGCCGTTGACGGCGACGATGTTTGCCATGCTGGCCTTCTACATTGCATCCGCAGCATTCCGAGCCTTCCGAGCGAAGAACGTAGAAGCCTCGCTGCTGCTGGGCACGGCGTTTATCGTGCTGCTCGGGCAGGTGTATGCCGGCTACTGGCTGACCGACTTCCTTCCGGCAGACCCCGGGGACACTGCTTGGTCGCAGTTCCTCAACGGCCTGCGATTGGAAAACCTGACACAAATGATCATGGATGTGCCGCAAAAAGCAGGCAACCGGGCCATCACCATCGGCATCGCGCTGGGCATCGTGAGCACGTCGCTCAAGGTGCTGCTTGGCGTCGATCGCTCTTACCTCGGATCGGCGGACTGATTCATGTTGAACTACCTCCGCAATCTCGACCGTCGTATCGTCTTCCTACTGATGGGCCTTGCTGTAGCTCTGCCCATTCTGTTCAAGCTGAGTTTTCCAGAGCCCGTGCCGGAAGGTTCACAGCCGTATCACGTCTTTGATCAGATCGACAATTTGCCCGATGGCTCGCGCGTGCTGATCTCCTTCGACTTCGATCCAGGTTCACAAGGCGAGTTGCTGCCCATGGCCATGGGCTTTACCCGTCACTGTGCCCAGAAGCACCACAAGATGTACTTCATGTGCCTCTGGCCGCTGGGCGAGCCGTTCGTCGAAGATGCCATGAACATCGTGATTGGTCAGGAGTATCCGGATCTCATTTATGGCGAGGACTTCATGTCCTTCGGGTACAAGCCCGGAGCCGAAGCGGTGATCAAGAACTGCATCGTCGACATGAAGACGCTGTTCATTACCGATTCACGCAAGACGGATCTGAACAAGATTCCCATGACGGCCAATATCAAATCGGCGAAGGCCATGGATCTGATCATCAACATCAGTGCCGGTGACCCGGGCACGAAGCAGTGGGTGCAGTACGCGGCGACGCCTGCGGGCATTCCACTGGTGGCCGGTTGCACAGGTGTGCAGGCACCACTGTTGTATCCGTACATTCCGAACCCACTCAAGGGTCTGTTGCCGGCGATCAAAGGTGCTGCCGGCTACGAGCAGGTGCTGATCGCGGCCTATCCGGAAATGGGTGCGGCCGACATTGTGGACTCCAAGTACTCATCCAAGGCGGCCTTGCAACGCATGGGTCCGCAGTTCGTGGCGCACCTGTTGATGGTGAGCTTCATTCTGCTGGGTAACTTCATCTACTTCTATGACAAGAAGGGAGGCGCCTGATGTCTGACGCTCCCATGACTACAAACGCAAAGACCGGTTGGATGATCATGATCGCCGTGGTTGTGCTTGGCATGATTCTGGCTTGGTTCACACTCGACGCCGGAAAGGTGTGGGTGACCTCTGAGACGGTGACGTTCTCTCAGGTCGGTGTGGATGATCAGGCCACGTGGAGTGAAGGCGCCATTGCCGGTGCTCCGCAGGTCTCCTGGGTGGTCGCTACAGAGGTCAAGCCGGACACCGTGGGCGCCACGTTGTCTACCAACCGCACGATCGGCGTGTGGCTAGCGGCGATTCTGACGCTGTTCATCATGTCCTTCCTGGCGGGTGACAACCCGTTCTATAAGACGGCTGAGTCCATCGTGATCGGCGTGTCGGCGGCGTACTGGATGGTGTTGTCCTTTTGGACGGGCATTGTCGACAAGCTGCTCGTGAACATCATTCCCGACACAACCCGCGCCTGGGCGGTGCCTGGATTGCCCGAGTCTGCACAGTTCAACTGGATCTATCTGATTCCGCTGGTGTTGTCGTGCATGCTCATCTGGCGGCTCTCGCCGAAGGGTGGTTGGATTGCACGTTGGCCACTGGCCTTCGTGATTGGCACGACCGCCGGCTTCCGCCTGCTGTCGCACCTGGAATCGGACTTCCTGCTGCAGATCAAGAGCACGATCACCAGTCTGTATGTGGTGGGTGCCGACGGCTTCCAGTTCTGGCCCAGTGTCAGCGCGGTCGTCATTCTGCTCAGCGTGCTGTGCTGCCTGGTGTACTTCTTCTTCTCCATGGAGCACAAGGGCGTCGTGGGGAAGACGGCTCGCGTGGGTATCTATGTGCTGATGGTGACATTCGGTGCGGCCTTTGGCCTGACCGTGATGGGCCGCATCACGCTGCTGACCGAGCGTTTCGACTTCCTGTTCGACGACTGGCTGCACTTGCTGTAGTCGCACTAGAAACTGCCAAAAACCACCCGCCACAGGCTCCAATCGGTGTTTGTGGCGGGCAGTTCATTGACACTCAGCTGCTGCGGACATACGATTGCCGCCTTCCACAGCCCCGATTCAGGGCGGAACCTCAGGAGCGCCTCAGCCATGGCCGTACCAGCCTTTCGAACCTCCCCCTCGCGCAAGCGCAAGCGGCGGTCGCATCACGCGCTGCGTCGGACCAACCTTGCGACCTGCCCCGCGTGTGGTGCCACTCGGCACCCGCACCGTGCCTGTCGCGAGTGCGGCTTTGTCCGTCCTGGATTGAGCCTCAAGGCCTCCGGCCTGAGTTGATTACACAATGCGAATAGGCGTCGATGTCATGGGCGGCGATCTCGCGCCCGACCTGATCGTAGAAGGCGCGCTTGCCGCGCTGGATACCTTTGCACCAGACGATCGCCTTGTGCTCTTTGGCACAACCGAAGTACTCGATGCTGCCATTGCTGCAGCCGGCGACAAGGCGTCGTTGGTTGAGTGCGTACCCAGTACCGGCGACGAAGTCACGATGGCGGATTCACCCGTCGACGCGGTTCGCTCGAAGGGTGGCAGCGCGTTGGTGCAGATGGCCAAGATGGGCGGACGCAAGGCCGGCGAAAGACGCATTGACATGGCGATTTCTGCGGGAAACACGGGCGGCTTTGTGGCTGCTGCGCAGATGTTCATGCGACGACTGCCCGGCGTTGCACGTCCGGGCATTGCCGCACTGATCCCGACGTTTGCTGGCCCTGTCACCTTCATCGACGTCGGGGCGAACATCGATCCCAAGGCGCATCATCTGTATCAATACGGTGTGATGGGCAGCGTCTACACACGTCGCGTGCTGGGCATTGAGAAGCCGCGTGTCGGATTGCTGAATGTCGGCGGCGAAGAGCAGAAGGGCACCGAAGACATCCGCAAAGCCCGCGAGTTGCTGCGAGAAGATGACAACGTCGAGTTCATTGGCTATGTGGAAGGCCGCGCCATCTTTGATGGCGCATGTGATGTCGTCGTCAGCGACGGTGTTACCGGCAATGTGATGATCAAGCTCGCCGAGGGGCTGTCTTCCGGAATCTTCAAACGCATCAAAGAGAAGATCACTGGGTTGGACGCGGACCTTGCGAAGAAGTTCGGCGGCGTGGTCAAGGAAATCTACGCCGACTACGACTACCACGAGTACGGCGGTGCTCCGCTGTTGGGCGTCAATGGCGGCGTGTTGATCTGCCACGGTTCATCCAAGGCAATCACCATTGAGAACGCTGTGGCCGCCGCTCGCCGCTTTGTCGACCTGGACGTGAATGGTCGCATCAAGGAACTGGTTGAGTCGCACGACGAAGCGAGCGTGGAATGACCATGCCAGGTGTTCGCATCGTCGGCACCGGTTCGGCTGCGCCAGAACGCCGCCTGACCAACGCCGATCTCGAGGTGATGGTCGATACCAATGACGAGTGGATCGTGCAACGCACCGGTATTCGGGAGCGCCGCATCATTGATCCAGACGCCGGCGAGTCTCAACTCTCGCTGGCGACCGACGCACTTCGCAGAGCGCTGGACGACGCCGACATGCAGGGCGGTGATCTCGACTTGATCATCAATGCGTCTGTGACGACAGCCATGACCTGTCCAAGTACTGCACAGCGGATCGCGCACACGTTGGGCGCACAACCGGCGGGCGCCTTCGACATGCAGGCGGCCTGCAGCGGCTTTGTCTACGCGATCAACCTGGCGGACTCATTGATTCGCAGCGGCCGGCACAAGGCGATCGGCGTGATCGGCTGTGACACCATGAGTACCGTTGTGGACTACTCGGAGCGTGCGTTGTCGATCCTCTTCGGCGACGCCGCTGGTGCTGCGGTGCTCGTGGCCGATGACAATCCAGGCATGGGTTGCATCCATCAGGTCATCGAGGGTGATGGCAGCGAGTGGACGTCCCTGTACATGCCCAGATTCGAGCACGATGTCGTCGAGGGTGCAGTGGGAGAGACCACAAGACTTGGCTGCCTGCGCATGGATGGCCGTGGCGTCTACCGATTCGCAGTGAAGAAGTTCATCAAGGTCATCGAAGACTCGCTGACGGAGACGGGCCTGACGGTCGATGACATTTCCCAGTTCGTGTGTCACCAGTCGAATATCCGCATCATCGACTCCGCCAAGGAAAAACTCGGACTGCCGGACGACAAGGTCTACGTAAACATCGACATGTACGGCAACTCTTCCGCTGGATCAGTGGGGCTGTGCCTGGATCAGTTGCGCAAGGCCGGCAAGATCAACACCGGTGACAAGATCGTGATGGTCGCCTTTGGTGGTGGCCTGACCTGGGCCAGCAGCGTCTGGCAACTCTGACTGGAAATGGCGTGACCTATCATGCCTTCTTACATGACCGAACTCGCACAGCACATCATCTGCCCCGGACAAGGCGCTCAGATCATTGGCATGGGGCGCGCTTGGATGGAGACCTCGCCCGAGGCGAAGGCGATTTTCGATCGCGCCGACCATCTGCTCGGTGATCGCTTCGGCGCGCCGCTGTCGCAGATCTGCATCGAAGGCCCGGCCGACACGATTAATCAAACAGACGTCAGTCAGCCGGCGATCTACGTGTGTTCGGTGGCGAGTTGGCATGGCCTCAATGGTGGTGCGTCACCAGTTCCAGCCAGCACCGCAGGCCTGTCGCTCGGTGAATACACCGCACTGCATCTGGCGGGCGTGTTCAGCTTTGAAGACGGCCTGCAGTTGGTTGCCCAGCGAGGCCGATTGATGCAGGCTGCAGCAGAGGCCAGCGACGGCAGCATGCTTGCGGTGATGGGCCTTGATGTGGCCGAAGCCCAGACGTTGTGCGACGACACCCTCAAGACGCTCGGTGGCGGCGTGCTGGTGCCGGCCAATCTCAACGCACCGGGTCAGATCGTGCTCAGCGGCGACACGGCCGCCTGTGCGAAGGCCAACGAACGCTGTGGCGAGCGCGGCCATCGAGCCATGCCCTTGTCGGTCGCTGGAGCATTCCACAGTACCCACATGCAACCGGCCGCGGATGGTCTGGCAGAGACACTTGCCAGCGTGGACATGCAGTCACCAGCTTGTGCCGTCTGGTCGAACGTCACTGCAGCGGCCCACGATGCAGATGTGGACACAATTCGCCGTCGACTCGTCGAGCAACTCACCAGCCCGGTACGCTGGGCCGAACAATGTGCCGCGATGGTCAGGGCCGGGCACACGGACTACACGGAACTGGCACCGGGCAAGGTGCTGTGGGGGCTGATGCGTCGAATCAACAGAGACGCGAAGGTGACGAGCCATGATGAACCGGATCCATCCCATGCTGCGTGAGATCATCACTGGCACAACCGCTGCCGCCATCGTCGGTGGACTGTTGACAGTCTCGGGCTGCAGTGATCCTGAGCCACCACCGCCGCCACCCGCGCCAAAGCAACAACGCGTTGAGAAGCCCAAGCCAAAGGTACCTGAGGTGCTCAAGGCCGAACTGGGTATTGATGCACGCATCCACATGCCTCTGGAGACGGCGCACAGCGACGAGTCCGTTCGCGTGGCGGGATTCTTGCTGGCGCAGGCCATGCTTGAGGGCGATGTGGAAATGGCGCTGCGCCTGGCGGGTACCGACCAAGGTATGCGTGGCATGCTGGAGAACAGTGGCTTCATCAGCACTACTGAAACCGTTGAACGCCTCGATCTGGAGTTTGGTCGCGTGCTCGGCGAAGACGCCATGCTTGTGCTCTGGGAATTCCCTGAGCATCTGGATGTGCAGATGTGGTCCATTGCGGGTCCCGTGCCGACAGCAGAGACGGCCTTCTTTTGGGATTCATACGAGAGCGACACCATTGCGCGTGGCACGGCGGACGTGACTGCAGCAGATGCTTGGTCCTGGTCGGATGGTTCGCAGGTCGCGTTCTTTGCGACACCTGGTCTGGTGGGCATGATCGACTTCATCGGCGAAGAGCCGTTCCGGGATTGGACTGAGATCATCGAAGGCTGGCATGAGATTGCCAAGCAACCGGATCTCGAAATCAAGTTTATCGATGCCGATGCTGTCGACAGCACCGAGTCGGGCCAGCCAAGCGGTTCGGGATTCGGCGGACGGCCGCGCGGTGGTGGCGGCGGCTCGAGACCCGGCGTTACTCCAGGTTGACGACACAGGAGCATTCGTCATTTCTTCTGAACAGAACATTGGTGATCGCCGCGTCGCGATTGTGACCGGCGCCAGCCGTGGCATCGGCAAGGCGATCGCCCAGCAGTTGGCTGCAGACGGCCGTCATGTGGTTTTGGTTGCGCGGTCGGCGGACGCATTGCAGTGCGCAGCCGATGGCATTACCGAGGCGGGCGGCAGCGCCGATCCGCGGGTGTGTGACCTGGGCGACGATGCCGCCGTTGATGCGCTGTTTGATGATGTCGCGGAGACGTACGGCCGCCTTGACATTCTGGTCAACAATGCCGGCATCACCCGTGATGGACTGATCCTGCGCATGTCTGACGAGGACTTCGACACCGTCATGCATCTGAATCTTCGTAGCGCCTTTCGCACCTGTCGAGCGGTGTCCCGCCCCATGATGCGTGGTCGTTTCGGTCGGATCGTGAACATCAGTTCGGTTGTCGGTCTTTGGGGCAACAGCGGCCAAACGAACTATTCGGCAGCAAAGGCCGGTCTTATCGGCCTGACCAAGAGCATTGCTAAGGAACTGGGTCCGAAGGGTGTCACGGCGAATGTCGTCGCTCCGGGCTTTGTTGAGACTGATATGACCTCTGCATTACCTGAGGAGTTGCTGGCCGGGGCCGTCAAGCGGCTTCCAGCTCGTCGAGCCGGAACGCCTGAGGAGATCGCCCATGCCGTGGGCTTCCTGACGGCAGATGAAGCCGCCTACATCACGGGCCAAGTCCTGTGTGTGGATGGCGGATGGATGGGCTGACGCCCGACGCACCTGTATTTGCCGCCCCGCGGGGTGGTCGAGTAGAATGCCACCTACCAGCGGGGCAGCGACCCCGCCTTCGAGGAGAAGCACTGTGACCGAATCTGAGGTCGAAACCAAGGTCATCGATATCGTCGCCGAGCAAATGGGCGTGGACAAAGCAGAAATCACGCGCGATACAAGTTTCGCGAATGATCTCAATGCAGACAGTCTGGATACCGTCGAGTTGGTCATGGAATTTGAGGACGAGTTTGAAACCTCGATTCCCGATGATCAGGCTGAGAAGATTCAGACGGTTGGCGCAGCGATCGAATACATCGTCAGCGCAGCCAAGTCGTAGTCACGCTGACACGGCGTTTGCTTTCGTTGACGAGGACCCTCATGAAGGATCCTCGACTGATCTCGCAGGTACTCCGCAGACAGGGATATCACAGCGGTCTTGATTGGTTGAGCAACGTCCGTCGAACACGCTGGAGCCGCAATGGCTGAACACAGACGAGTCGTCATTACCGGCATGGGTGCCGTGACAGACGTGGGCATGGATGTGCCCGCGTTCTGGTCGTCATTGATGGCGGGCACCTCAGGTATTTCGTCCATCGCTTCCTTTGACATCGACGAGCGGTGGACGACTACGATTGCCGGGTGCATTCCCGACTTCGATCCCATCACGGTGATGGATGCCCGAGACGTCAAGAAGATGGACCGCGTATCGCATCTTGGTGTGGCGGCCGCTGCTGAAGCGGTTGCACACTGCGGAATCGACTTCAGTACTGGCGATCCGTACCGGCGCGGTGTTGCGATCGGTTCTGGTATCGGCGGTGTGACGACAATCGAAGAGCAAATGCACAAGTTGCACGTTAAGGGCCCCAATCGTCTGAGCCCGTTCGTAGTACCTCGGCTGATGGTGAATGCCACGTGTGGCCACACCTCGCTGAAGTTCAACCTGCGTGGATGGAACATGGCACCTGCTACGGCGTGTGCGACCGGCGGGCATGCCATTGCAGATGCCTTCACGCAGATCCAGCGCGGCACGGTTGATGTGGTGCTCGCAGGAGGTGCAGAGGCGTGCATTACCAAATTCTGTGTTGCTGCTTTCGGTGTCATGCGAGCGCTGTCCACACGCAATGACGCGCCCGAGCAGGCAAGTCGTCCATTCGATAGAGACCGTGACGGTTTCGTGATGGCTGAAGGTGCAGCGATCGTCGTCTTGGAAGACCTGGAACACGCCAAGGCCCGCGACGCGGAAATCTACGCAGAGGTTGTCGGCTATGGCATCACCGGCGACGCGTATCACATTGCCGCCCCGGATCCAAACGGAGCCGGTGCACACATGGCCATGAAGTCAGCCCTTGCCGATGCACAACTGAATCTGGATTCGGTCGGCTACATCAATGCCCACGGCACATCGACACCGCTTGGCGATGCTGCCGAAGTATCCGCAGCGAAGGCGCTGTTCGGAGACCACGCAGCGAAGTTAGCCATTTCGTCGACCAAGTCGATGACAGGGCACGCGTTGGGGGCGGCGGGCGGAATCGAGTCAATCGCTGTGATCAAGGCGTTGCACGAAGGTGCGTTGCCGCCCACGATCAACCTCGAGAACCCGGATGAGGGCATGGATCTGGACTTCGTGCCCAACGAAGCGCGCGATCAGCAGGTTGATGTCGCCATCAACAACACGTTTGGATTCGGTGGCGCCAACGTGAGCCTGGTGTTCAAACGCTGGGTTTGACGTTTGCCCATGGGCCCGTCGCACAGCGTGTCAAAACGGGAAGTTCAATCCAGCGTAGATTTCAACGCTGTCGCGACCAGGGTTGTCCCTGTACAGCGAGGCGTTGCTGATGTGATGCCACTTCACGCCAAGCACCAGGCGTGCGTTGTTCGCGCCCACGTCAAAAGTCACGCCCAGGCCAGCCTGTGGCGTGAAGTTGAACTGCGATCCATCTGACGGCACCTTGTGGTTTGTGCCAAGCAGGCCGCAGCCAAAGTCGGAGAACACCGACCAGGTTTCTCCCTTCCAGAAGTGCCACTGAAAGAGGAGGTCAAAACTGACCCCCCATGCATCGGGACCGTCCTGATTGAAATTCCACAGGTTGAGTTCCGGGGCGAATGCGAAGTCATCCACGATGAAATATTGCAGGCCCACACCAATGCCGGCTTGATCCGCGTCCGAACTGGTTACGGCGCGTGCCCACTGCCCCTTGAGAGTCCAGCGTCTGGAGCCCTCGGCACCGAATGTCGCTGCGGGCGCATCGGCTTGAGGCACGGCGGTGTCACCATCGCCTTGATAGCTCGACCGCCATTGCAGCATTTCGTTGTCCAGGGCCGTGATTGGTACGGACGCAACTTTGTCTTCGAGATGCAGTTGCAGACCATCCTCGATCGTGGGCTGCAGCGTGAATGGCATTGCGGCGATCGCGGCGAGAGCAAGTGATGACATAGGTGACGGTGCCCCTTCTGAAGACGTGCAAGACTACTCGACCGGGCTTACTGACGGGCGGCGACCACGCCCAGGAGTCGCTGTACGTGGTTCATGGCCCTCGCTCGTGACATGGACAGGCGTGCCGCCGAGGCCCACGTCCACGGCTGTGTCGCCAGATGTCGCATTTTCGTCCAGGGTCGGGCATTGCCGTCTTCGTCGACCCAGCAGTCCACCCGGGGGATCGAGTCACACCATGCGTCGCTGATGCCTCGGATAATGCCCCAGCGTCCCGATCGCGTCCCGGCGCACTCGGCGAAGGCGAGGCACTCCAAATCAGCGATGTCAGCGTCCGTGGTGTCGGCAAAGAGCGCGCGTTGAGTGCGGTTTTGCAACACCGTTGAGGTTTGCGCGCAGTGCACGGTCCGGGCACCTGTGGGAGCGGGCCAGGTTGGTTGATGGGCGGCGTCGATCACAGTGTCGACCCATACAGCGGTTCCTCGCTGGAGCGTGTGATCGAGTCCCGAGGCCGTACCCGCCAGCAGGACGGGCCGCGTGTGGTCGGCAAGGATCCGTGTCATCGCCAGACGCATGCGTTGGGGGCCCGGCCCGATCTGGCGGACGTCAAACAGGCCCGCGCGGGCCAGCGGGACCAGGGCCTGAGCCTCGACGGCCAGCGGGCACAACACAATGGCAATGGGGGAACTGTGGACCATGAAGCGCTGCTCAATCTTCGCTATCATCCGCACCCCCGACCCCATCGTCTAGTCAGGTCAGGACGCCAGGTTTTCATCCTGGAAACAGGGGTTCGAATCCCCTTGGGGTCACTTTTCATGGTCGGGCACCCGTTTTCCTGCATTGCCCAGGGACTGTTGGCGACAGCCCTGCTCATGGCTCCCGCATTCGCGGGGCCACAAGGCGTTGTTGCCACAACGGCAAGCCCAGCTGCGACAGCGTCGCATGTTGATGCCACCATTCGCATTGTCGGCCGCGTGGAGCAATCCACTCGGTTGCCCGCGCCGCAAGATGGTCTGCTGGAGGTCTTCGTTCGGCAGAGCGATGGCACGTTGGTCGTGGCGATCGTGCCCGAGACCGATGCAGATGCCATTGCAGTCGATACCACAGTGGACTTCGCCGGCCGGCCGGACGGTACGCAGACGTATCGCGCTCGCGACGGCGGATCGCGCACCGTCCCTCGGTTGATTGCCGTAGACGCGCCGGTCGCGGTTGCTGGCGCCGTCGATGACCTCAATGTGATGCTTGGCATTCTGGTGCTGCTCATGGCGGGCTTCGGTGTGTTGACGCTGGTGATTGGTCGGTCACGTATGAAAGTATCTCGTGTACTGGACGATGACAGTGCTGTCGCCGACTGTGATTTCGACGATTTGGACGGCACATTGCTTCCCGAAGATCCCTCTGACGCTTTGGCAGAGCTGGCTCGGCGCAACGAGGCGGGTGACGAGTGACCTGCTTGCAAGTGACATCCTCCCAGGGCACGTACGACGTGCGCATCGGCGAAGGCCTGTTGACGGATCTCGGCACGCATGTGCGAGCTGTCAGTGCGGCGCAGCGGGTGCTGGTGGTCGTTGATGAGGCAGTTGTCGATTCGCACGGTGCAATGGCGATCGAGTCGTTGCGTGCAGCCGGGGCCATTGTGTCATCGGTGGCGATTGCTGCACAAGAGGCGAACAAGTCCATCGACACCATGGGTCGGCTCTGGGGTGCAGCTCTGGCGGCCTCGTTGGATCGTCGCGATGCCATTGTGGCCGTCGGTGGCGGACTCACGGGCGATGTCGGCGGCTTTCTAGCGGCCACCTGGTTGCGGGGCATCGATTTGATTCAGGTGCCGACCACGTTGCTGGCCATGGTTGACGCGAGCATCGGAGGCAAGACCGGCGTGAACACACCATTGCCCGATTCGGTCGGCGGTGGTCTGGGCAAGAACCTCATCGGCGCCTTCTGGCCGCCGAAGCTCGTCTTGACCGACCCACAGGTGCTGAGCACATTGCCGATGGAGGAGTTGTGCTGCGGTCTGGCGGAGTGTGTTAAGCACGCCCTGTTGTCGGATGGGCGCTTGATGAGCGACCTGGAGGCGGATGGGCCAGCACTCGCTGAAGGCAACACTGCGGGTGCCGGTGAGATTGTCCAGCGTTCGGCGGCGGTCAAGGTTGAGATCGTCGGATTGGATGAGCGAGAGGCCGGATCACGAGCGTTGTTGAATCTGGGGCACACCTTCGCCCACGCGATCGAGGGGCATCCGGACCTCTCACTGAAGCACGGGCAGGCGGTGGCGATCGGATTGGTGGCTGCCGCGCATACCGGCGTCGCGTTGGGTTGCTACGACGCCACGGCACAGGACCGACTGACGCAGTTGCTGGCGGCTCTGGGGTTGCCCCAGGCCATGCCTAGGAGCAGTCCGGCCGCTTCGGCAGAGACGCTGGTGGAGCGCATGCTGTTCGACAAGAAGACGGTGGATGGCACGCTTCGATTAGTGGTGCCGCTCAGTGGTGGCGGAGCCAAGGTGCGTGAGGACGTTGATGCAGCAGTGGTGCTCGATGCCTGGCTGGCTGTTGGGGCTTCCTGAATCTGGAGTCGGGGTCGAAAAGGGACCGATAGGCTGCCTTATGGGCAAGGAGGCCCTGAAGCGCCGTGCGCACAATCGCCATCGTCAATCAAAAAGGCGGGTGTGGGAAGACCACTACCGCAATCAACCTTGCAGCCGTCGCCGCGAAACGGTCGGTGCGGACGTTGCTTGTGGACATGGATCCGCAGGGGCACTGTGCTGCTGGCTTGGGCATTCCTGAGGAGCGCATCGAAGGCGGGACCACTGCCGTGCTGCTCGGTGAGCGGATCGACGTCGACTCGATCTTCTGGCCCGTTGATCCAAAGTTGCATGTGCTGCCCAGCACAGTGCTGTTGTCCTCGGTCGAGGCGGGTGCTGCAGGTCCGCGGGCGGATCGGCGTCTGGCTGAGTTCCTTGACGGTGTGCAGGGGCAGTTTGATCTCTGCTTGATCGATTGCCCGCCATCGCTTGGCTTGCTGACCATGGCGGCGTTGCAAGCATCGCGAGAGGCCATCATTCCGGTCGAGACGGGGTATTTCTCGCTTCGTGGGGCACAGCGTCAGTGGGACACCATTGAGGCGGTTGTCCGGCGTCTGGGGAGAGAGTTGCATCGTTGGGTCCTGCCCACGATCCATGATCCCGAGTCGCGGATTTCCAATCGCATTCTGGAGACGCTTCGGAGGCAGTTCACCGACCGCGTCGCGCCGGTTGTCATTCGGGAACATGAAGCAGTTCGTGAGTCCGCCAGCCTGGGGCTGCCGGTGTGCGAGTTGGAGCCCAGTGGAGACGCCCAGGCGGACTTCGTGCAACTGTTGGAATGGCTGCAGTCCACCGCGCCGGCCAAAGCTGATGCACCTGTTACTCACGGCTCACGCGCTGCCGAGATTCTGGATCGGCTGCGGCAGCGTACTACTGCTGTGCCATCCCCAGATGCGAAGTTTGCACCGTTGCATGCGGTCTCGGGCGAAGCGGGGGGTTCGCTGCCGGATGCGCCGGACAGTGCTGTTCCGTCGAGTGATGACACCACTGCCATTGCACCGGAAGCAGCTTCACAGACAACCGTGGTCGTCGATGCGCCTGCAGTGCAGGTGTGCGGAGTGGAGTGCACGGACACAGGCGTGCAGTTCAGGCAGCCTGGGCGTGCGGATCAGTCCGTGGCGATTCGTGGCGACTTCAATGGGTGGTCCTCGATCGCCACGCCCATGCGATGGGATGCGCAGACGGGATTGTTCGGTGTAGTGGTCACGCTGCCACCGGGGACCTATCGGTATCAGGTGGTCATTGATGGCACACCAGGAGCCGACGTCTACAACGCGGATACTGCGGAGGCGGTTGGTGGAGGTGCGGCATCGGTGCTGCAAGTCGAGGACATGTTGTCCGCACCCCTTGGAACAACCGAATCTACTGACGATTCTGAGGCAGATTTCGTCGCACGCGATGACTACAGGGCCGGGAGCGACTCCGGGGGCGGTCTTGATGCGGGTCTGTCATGAGTCGGGTGCGCCAGGACATCGAGGCGATGGCGGATCTGTTGTTGGGGCCGGCTGCGGACAACCGGCCTGATCACGTCATTGCGTTGATTGATGGGAACTTGCCGTCTCGCGGAGATGGGTGGCGCGCTGCGGCTGCGGGTCTGTTGGCGGCAGATAGTCCAACGACATTTCTGCAATCGCGATTTGGTGAACTGGATTTGTTGTCGTTGCATACGCCGTCGCCTGATGGTGTTGACTTGAAGTCGATCATTGAGCGTGTGCCCGGAGGGCATCGTTGGGTGATTTCGACCGGTAGTTCGATTGATGGGCGCATGTTGACGGGCGTGGATGAGATCGCGTTGCTCACGGGTGTAGATGAGGCAGCGGTGGTGGCTGGGTATGGGTTGTTGAAACGACTGTTGCTGGAGCGTCCCGGTCTGACGCCCGCGGTGAGTTTGATTCTGGCGGGCACGGATGCGTTGTCGTCCGGAGACCGATTCGTGCAGACAGCTCGAGCGAAGTTGGGTGTCGAGCCGGTGGTGCGGGGTTGCCTGCCGCATCCGGAGGGTTTATCTCACGCCTGGCATCGAGTCTCATTACCCGAGGGTGGAATGTGTACTGTGTTGGCGACACTTGTTGCTGCTGCGCCGTCACGCACAACGGCCACGGGAATGTTGCCTCTGCGTACGCCTGACAGTGGCCCGGAGGAAGCTCCAGAGGCTGGCTCTGCGAGCTCAGAGACGTTTGCACCTCCGCCCCCACAGGCGATGGGATCAACAACGCAGGCTCCACCATCAGCAGCCGAGCATGCCCCCGAACCCGCGCCGGTCGATGCCCATGTGCCGCCTTCCGTTGCACTGCAGGACGTGTCCGGTGGTGTGCCGCTGCCGTCGGGGCTGACCATGCTGGGGGTCACGTGTCCAGATGCACCACGTGTCGCCTTTGCGACCGATGCGTCAGGCGCATTGCATGCCGTTGCGACGGCAGCGTTGCTTGCGGACCTTGTGGCGGCGTTGTCCTGGTCGAATCGGCACAGCGCCATGCTTCCGGGTCAGGGTGTGGTGCAAGGGCATGTGCTGGTGGGAGATGTCTCATCTGCCGCAGCGATGCAGGGGGCGCCGTGGCCAGTCCATCTGGTCATAGATAGCCCGCAGGGCCCACAGGTTCTGCCAGCGTCCAACCAGCCATTGTCGGGTGGTCCATCCAGCGGTAGTGTGTCCGGATGGCCGTCGCCCGGGACACACTGACGACTCAACGCCTCAGCTTTGGCGGCCGGGTTTTTGCGTTTTGCATAGCGATTGGGGGTGCAACGCCGCTGGCGATTGCCTCGGCGCTGACCCCGGCTTCTGAGGGATTGGGGACGCATCAGGCATTGGGGCTTCCTGCGTGTGGCTGGGCGTCCATGTCGGGCGTGCCTTGTCCATCGTGCGGTATGACGACGGCGTTCGCATGGGCTGCACGAGGGGATCTCCTCTCGAGTCTGATTGCCCAGCCCATGGGCATGTTGCTGGCGGTGGTCTCCGCGATGGCTGTAGTGGCGGGTTTGTGGGCGGGTGTGACCGGGGCTCAAATTCAGCGGCCTCTGGGCAGCATGCTGTTGCACCGTCGCGTAGGGTGGGCGCTTCTCGTGATCTTCCTTGCAGCGTGGGGATGGAAGATCTGGGCCTTCAAGGCTGGAGTGCATCCGTAATGCGACTGAGATGTTGGTGCAGAGTTGGCGTGTTGTCAGTACTTCCACTTGCTGGATGTGCTGCTATCAATGCGTTCGGTGGCTTGGCGCAGAACTTCGAGTACCAGAAGGAAATCGAAGTCCTCGCGCAGTACGCCGGACTGGAGCACCGGACGGTTGCGATTCTGGTGGACAGTGACTTGGCGTTGCGATACGAACGGCCGAGTCTGGTGCCGGAACTCACCGTCAATCTGGCCAGAGCAATCGGTAGAAATGTGCCGGGTATTCGAATCATGTCTCCAGCGTATGTGTTGCAGTGGCAGTATGAGACGCCGGAGTGGAACCTTCTGCCGCGTGGCGAAGTGGCTAAGCAGCTGGGTGTGGAGCGTGTGCTGTGGGTCGACATGCAGGTCTTCCGCCTGCATCCGAAGGGTAATGCATGGCTTTGGGAGGGTGTCGCCGAGGCTGAGGTCGGCATTGTTGAAGAAGGCGGATACGACCCCGACGAATTCATCGATGCGTGGCACGTCTCCGTGGTCTTCCCCGATCTCACAGTCTTGGAGCGAGACGCCGCATCGGAACAGTCCATTCTCTTGGGGCTCGAGGCCAACTTCGTGAAGCGCACCTCGTGGCTCTTCTACCCACATCTTGAGCCCAAGTATCCCGACAAGTTCCAGGGTGGTGATGGAGTGACCGGCACATGAATCGGACCGGGTGGATCATGCTTTGTGTTGGTGCTGTATTGAGCCTCATGAGTGGTTGCAATATTGCCGGCGCGCTGGAGCGCGTGACCTCGCCGGATCGGACGGTTGAGGCGCGTTACGTCTTGGCAGATGTGCCGACGGTTGTCTTTCTGGATGACCGCCGTAACCAGATTAATCCGGTGCGTTTGCGCCGTGAGATCGTGGATGAGGTCACGCAGATCTTGACTGTGGAGGGCAAGCTCAACGACATGATCTCGCCCCGTGATGCCATGGCGGCAGCCCGTCGTCTGGATACGGCTCGGGAGACAGTCGGCGTCGACCGCGTGGGTCGCGCTGTTGGTGCGCAGCAGGTCGTCTACATCGAGGCGATTGCTTTTCGAATTACGCAGGACGGTTTGATGCCGGATCCCGCGGCGTTCTTCAACATCCGCGTGCTGGACCTTGATGCGGGCCGACGTGTCTTTCCGACAGAGGATGGGTTGCAGCAGACGGGGGGCTACCACATCCAGGTCTCCATTCCCCGTCAGGAACTTGCGACGCTGTCGGGTACCGGCAATGCCTCGAAGTTGCGGCAAGTGTTGGCACAGCGTGCTGGTGATGAGATCGGACGGTTGTTTGTCAGGACCGGGTATGGCGCCGGTGGTGAGCGGCTCATGAACATCGAGAACCAGTGATTCCTATCGTTCATGTCATGCATGGTCAGACCATCCGGTCCAGGCCATTGCTTGCTCGGGCGGCCATGGCTCATGCACGGCGTGACGGCGGTCACATGGTGTGTATCGGCGGGCCGGACTTGGGCGACGGCACCGCTCGGCTGCATGATCATCGTGGGGTGCATCGAGATTTGGAGCGATGGCTGCGGACTGTCGACGTGGATCTCGTGATTGGTTGGGGCGTGGAGGCGGTGGAGGTTGTTGCTAGACAGTCCACGCCGGTGGCCGTTGTGCTCGATGGCATGCTGGATTTGGATCGACGCCCTGCCGCAATCTCTTGGATGCGCGATCGGCGGCTCTCGGTGCTTGTCACGGCTGCAACGCTGGCTCAGCGGCTTGAGGAAGCCACGTCCGGTCGAGCTCGGCTTACGGTGCTACCGCCATTGCTGGTTGGTGTACCCCGTCCGCAGGAGGCGGTGTCGAGCAATCTCGTGCGGATCGTTGCGCCGCGGCCGGAGGTGCACACCATTCGGCACTGCTTTGATCTCATCGTGCGATTGTTGTTGGCGGGGCGGCCGCTTCAGGTTGAGGCCGATCCGGGCTTCTTGCAGCGGGAGGATTTGTCGCCGTTGCTGGAGCAGTTGGGGGCCGGTGTGATCACAACGCCGGAAGACGCATGGCCGGGGCTTGTCGCAGCGCCGCCTTTGCGAGGTGATCGTCGGGGTGAAGAGGCGGTCTTGCCGTTGCTAGCCGCATGGCTGCAGGGGGCCACAGTGTTGTTGCCCAGCGGGCATGCGGCCGCGGACCTTCTCTCGAGTGTCGATGGCGGCGTTCCAGACTGTGACGGCAATCTGGCCACAGCGACGGAGGTGTTGGATGGGTTGGGGCCCGGGCCGGATCGTGTCGCTCAGGTGGAGACCTGGGGTCAGGCGTCTGATGCCTACTTCGAGTCGTTGGTTGCTGAGGCGCACTGCACGTGATGCAGCAGGCATGCTGCGGCGCCGGCATAGAGTGATTGCAGCACATCAGCCGGCAGGGCATGTCCTTTGAGTGTTGGCGAGGCCAGTTCGCTGACCGATTCATCGAGCATGTGCAGATCTGGATCTGCGATGGGCGAGAGCCCGGTCCAGTCGCGTTCCCACAGTGTCCGCAGTGCCCAGTAGCGGCTGGCGTACAGGTCGAATGCTTGTGTGGGCGAAGCTGCCTTGGTGCTCCAGGTGGTTGTCTGTGTGTCGGTCGTGTCGTCGACCTGCATGTGTTCGTCCTGCGTGACGATGTCTGAGCCAAAGCAGATGCGACCTGTCCAGCGCCGAAGAAAACCGGTCAGTCGTTCGGTGTCCTGCCGTGACAGTTCGCGCACCATCCATTTGGTAGCGCTCGTGTCCAGGTACAGGTGTGGGTAGCGTTCAAGAAGCACATCGAGGTGGTCGAGGTCTTCCGGTGAGCCGCCCATGTGTGCAGCGAGCCAGGGCACGGGGACGGCTTCGAGCATGACTTCCAACTGGTCGTATTGCCGTGCTTTGGTGTCGTAGCGATCGGTGTCGCTGTAGGTGGTCTGGAACCAGGTGTCCGGGTCTGCGATGTGGGTCATGATGCCCATGCCAAGGCTGGCGGCGAGTTCGATTTGGCGTGTGCGGTTTGGTCCGTCGAGTCGAAGGAAGGCTTCGTCTCCCATGTCGCGGCCGTAGTCTAGGGCTCTGGGTGCAGCCCAGAACTTGCACAGTGGTGCGCCGGCGGCGGCGAATTGTCGGATGCGTTCGTCGAAGCCTGTGCCGTGGGCGTGTTGGGGGTCTTCGGCTCGCCAGTCCGGCACGGCGATGAACTGGACGCGGTCGCCGAGTATGTCGCGGACCGTGTCGAGTTGGTCGAAGGGGGTCATGGAAACGACATGGTCGATGCCGTAGCACTCGGCGACGTCAGCGTACACGCGCACGGCTGCCTTACCGCGCAGGTGAGTGTGGATGTCGGTGATGGGTGTGTACGGTGTTCCGAAGGCCGCGGCTTCGTCGCGGTAGTTCAGGTCGTGCAGATTTGCGGCGTGGACCGTCATGGCGTTGCCCCCTGAGGTTGTGGTGTAGGGACGCAGACGGTAGTGGGTTGGCCAGGGGGGAGGGGGGAGAGAGAGAGGGTCAGGCGGATCGTTTGCGTGTGGGTGTGATGAGTCGGCTTGCTGCGATGACTTGGCCCAGGTAGATGCGGTGGCCCGATTCCGGGGCAAGGTGTCCTGCGAGGGTGCATTCCAGCCAGCAAGGGCAGTTGACTGGGGCGAGTCCTCCGCTGGGCAGGGTTTGCATATCCAGGCCGACGAAGGGATCTTCAGTGCGGTCCAGGCTTCGTTGGAATCGCCGCAGCAGGATGCGGTCGTCTTCGGGCATGGCGGCCAGGGTGAATCGGCGGCTGTCGCGGATCAGGGGTTCGATCAGGCTGCCGCGGGGAATGGAAACTGTCAGCAGTATTGGGGCGTCACTGCACGGTGCCACCCAGCTTGTCAGCAGGCCTGTGCGGTCGTCCCCGTGCTCCGCCGTCAGAAGAAACTGGCGTTGGGGTAGGTGGCGCAGGATTTTCGGATTGATCGGTGCATCAGCCATGGCGCAGTCCGGAAGTGTGCCTCAGGAAGCAGCAGAGGCGAGCGGATTCTTGCCAAAGTGGGGCAGTGGCTCACATGTTCGGGGACTGTTCGGGCATTGTGGTGGGCCTGTGGGGTCGATTCGTCCAGAAATTGGGGATTCGTGTTGAGAGGTGTTGCGATGTGGGGGATTGTGGGATACGTTCCCTCCAGCAAGGTGATGACACCGGGCTATGAGGGCAGACTCGGGGTGGGCTCGAGTCTGCAGAGGTCGAAGGACTTAATGCGTGTTGTTTACAGGCGAGTACGAACACACAGTGGACGCCAAAGGGCGACTTGCGATTCCGTCGGAAGTCCGCAGTCGCTTTGTTCCAGCCGTGCATGGCAAGGGCCTCTATCTGGCGCCCGGGCCTTCGGACGCTCTGTGGCTGTGGCCGGCAAAGACATTCGAACAGATGGCAGCCGCGAGCGAGGGGTCGCTGTTGCCGGACGAGGACATGCTGGAGTACGAGGAACTGCTGTATTCGCAGTCGACCTGGGTCGAGCTCGATACGGCCGGTCGTATTCGTATTCCGGAGCGACTGCTGAATCTTGCCCAACTGGGATCCAACGTGGTTCTGCTTGGTGTGAAGGACCATCTCGAGTTGCGCGATCCGCAACGGTGGGCTGCGCAGCGCGACAAACGATTAGCCCAGCAAGCCGACATCATGGTGCGTGCTCGAAGAGCGATGCTGCTTCGTGGCCGGCCTCGGGAGGGGACCTGACGTATTGACTGACTGCTTCGTGGGCCCACGGACGGGCCCTGCGATGTGACTTCACGTGTGTGCAGTACAGGCAAAGGCATGGACGCCGATGCCACAGGCATGGAGGCCTTGTACAAGCACGAATCAAGGGCCATGGACAGCCCACTGCGATCAAGGGCACTTTGGCGAGTGCCTCAAGTCGCACTGCGAGTCATGGATGATTCGCACACATTCCTCAAGAGCTCTGCGGTTCATCCGCGGAACTCCCCTTCCCGGTTCGTGACGCGTCCCACCACGCGTCACGAACTGTTTTTGGGGCGCGTCTTTTTGAGTCCGGCAGTTGACATCTGGCAGCGACCAGCCGTCAACTGGAAGCGCGCTACAGACGGGTCCGATCTACATTCAGCCTGACGCTGGACGAATCTTGCCGGCAATCGATGGTTTCTCGGCGTTGATCTGGTCGGCAACTTCGCGACGATGCACTTCCACATCCCGTGGGAAGTTCAGGGCAAGTCGCACCCGATCTCCCTTTACCGAGGCAATCCGAACGATCCCGATTGGGTTTGCCGGGTCACCAATGACCACTTCTTCGCCTTCCCTCCGCGTGATGACAAGCATGGTTCGGCCCTCCTGCCGTTGATCTTCTGCCGTCCTGACAACTCCGCAGCCATTGCTCTCGCCTGACTGCCCACCAATACAAGAGCCTACACCACCAGACGATCCGAGCCAAGCCCAACACCTCCAGATGGCACACACAGGGGTCTACGGACAGCCAAAGGGGCCACCGTGGCACTTCGACAAGGTTGTGTCTGTGTTGTGAGGAAGCCGCTCAGGCTGCTTCGACGGCCTCAACCCCGGTCACACCAGAGACCTGACCGACCAGATTGGCCTCAATGCCGCCTCGGAGCGTAATTTGGCTGCTCGGGCAGCCGATGCACGCTCCCAGCAGGCGGACACGCACAATGCCGTCATCGGTGATGTTCACGAGCTCCACGTCGCCACCGTCGGCCTTGATGGAGGGTCGCAATGCCTCAAGCACGGCTTCCACGCTTGCGCGATCGGGGGGGGAGAGGGTCATCTGCACAGGGTACCCATTTTCAACAGTGAGCGTGATGGGCTCGTTGCGTACGATGCCGCGCATGAGAGGCCACTGTGCACTGTTGTTGACGCTGTTGCTGTGTGCCTGTTCAAGCTCGTCTCGGGACCCCGTGGCGACGCTCATGAACGGGGCATTGTCCAACATGGTGCACCACCGCGCCATGAAACAGTTGGAAGCTGCGCCGCGAGATGATGACACCACCATCGATGTGCTGCAGGGTTTGATTTACCGTCCCGGATACGACGTGGATGTGCGCCGTCGTGGGCTTGAACTGCTCATCGAGGCCGACCGTCCGCGACTGGTGCGCACCTTGCGGCAGCGCCTACCGCGCATCACGGACAAGCCATGGTTGCGACAGGTCTGCAACTGGATCGCGCAACAGGACTGGTCACCGCCGGAGCGTGAAACGCTCGAAGAAGCGCTGGTCAGTTCTTGGGGACGAGCCTGGACCGGCGGCATGCCTGAGGCTCAACGTCCGGAGTATCAGGCCATGGCCGAGATGGTCGGCGAGGACCAACTGATCGACTTCGTCTGGAGGCAGTTGCTGCTTCATGACAACCCTTCGGAGGAGTCCTATCGCCACCGCTGTTGGGAGTTGCTGCACAGGCTTGGGGCGAGATCGCGTCTGATGGTTGCGTTACAGGAGCTCAGCCCGGACGAGTCGTCAAACCCCATGTTGAAGGATCTGCATGAAGCGGCCGCGGCATTCGGCACAGTGCCGTGGAATCGCGAAGAGATTCTGTGGCTGCGGAAACTGCGAGAGCCCGAGCGTCGCACGTTCTGGACGCAGGCGCAGGGCGCCTGTGCGGCCATGCCCCAAGCTCGCCGCACAACGTTGCGCATTCGAGATTTGCCCACCGTAGTTGCCGCCATGCGACATAGACCAGATCTGGCCGGTTCCACCAGGTCCGCCATGGCGCAGCAGTTGGAGCGTCGATTGCAGCGCATTCAGCACTACAGCGAAGAGAACGCGTACTACAAGGACGGTCGGTTCGTCGAGGATCGTGTGCATGATCACATCGACGATCTCAGTTGGGGTGACCTTGCCGCGATTACATTGGCGCTCGACGCACTTGATGTCGTGCCGGTCCTCACCCACCTGTTTGATTACGCAGATCGTGACAATGCTGAAACGTCCACCGAGTTCGGGGGCGTCATTGCATTGGACGGAAGGGGCCGTTACGAGATCCAGGAGTTTCACCCCCGGGTGCGTCATCACGATCTACGATTCAACGCACCGCAGGAAATGTTCAATGCGGCCTACACAGGGCTCTTTCACTTCCACTTTCATGCCACAACGCACCGCAATCGCGAGCACGCAGGGCCGGGACTGGGTGACCTGACCTATGCAGACACGACGCGGGCGAATTGTCTTGTGCTGACCTTCATCGACGAGGACACGCTGAACGTGGATTGGTATCGGCACGATGGTGTTGTTGTGGATCTCGGGTGTGTGCAGCGGCCCGGACAGGGGCAGGGATGACCCAGGAACCTGCTGTTCAGGGCATCCGAATGCATGGCGCGGGGAATCGCGTCTTGCTGTTGGACGGTGCCACATTGGGCGATGTTGACCCGGCGGACATCGCAATCGGGTGCAACGGCAGTATCGACAGTTTGCTTGTCATGGAGGACCGTGGCGAGGATCTCGTCGGCGTGCGCGTCTACAACCGTGATGGCAGCGGTGGTGGGATGTGCGGCAACGGCATGCGTTGTGTTGCCGCGATCCAATGTCCACATGGAGGCGAAACCACCATCGAGAGTGACATTGGTCGGCATCGAGCAACGGTAGAGGCCAAAGGCGATGGCCAGTGGATTGTCACGATCGACATGCCACCGGCCAAACTTGGCGCCGTGGCGATCGGCATGGCCACGCAGGCGCAGGAAGATGGCACTGTCCATGCGGATCTGGGTACAGGTGAGTTGCAACTGCTGCCGGTAAGCACCGGGAATCCGCACCTTGTGTGCATCGTTGACGAAACGCCCTCGCCGGAGTTGGTGAACATGGTCGGCCCGGCTGTGCAGCACCTTCGAGAGGGTGGCGTGAATCTGCATCTGGTCAAGGTCTTGTCAAGCAATGCACTGGCGTTGCTGCCGATTGAGCGAGGCATCGGCCCGACGGCATCGTGTGCCACTGGTGCGCAAGCTGCAGTCGCAGCGCTGCATGACCGTGGACTGTGTGCAGATGACGTGGACATACACATGCCAGGTGGCACGGTGCGTGTCCAGTTGGGCGAGCCGACCCATGTCACAGGTGAAGCAGCTATCGACCGCAGTGGAGAGGAGACGCCGGATGACGGACTTGCTTGAGCTGCAGACCATTGAAGTGGCCGGATCTAGCACAGCCATGGGAGAGGCCCTGGGTGAGGGCTTGCGAGTGTTGATCACCGGGCTTGTCGAGCGACGGTCCGACGCGGCTGCGGAGTATCTCGCTGAACGAGGCATGACTGCGGCCGATCTTGCGACGCTTGGTGCCGAGTGTCTGCACGTGTTGCGCGGGTGGGATCCCCCGTCGTACGACGAACACTGCGCCACAGCCAAGGGCGCCGGCATCGATGCAGCACTGCTCTATGCCATGGTCAATCTCACCGACATCCGCGATTTCGCCTGCATTCCAGCTCAACACGACGCCGAAGGGTGCACGGCGGTCATGGTGCCGTCCAGCGTCTCTCCCACTGGCACACCGCTTGCCGGGCAGACGTGGGATCTGTCTGCTGCAGATGTGGACTGCGTGGTGGGCGTCAAGCGTGTGCCGGATACAGGCCCTGCAACTTGGAGCGTTACGGTGGCTGGGGCGCCGACGCTCATGGGGATGAACGCATTGGGACTGGCTGTTGGCACGACGAACATCAAGGTGGCTGGCACAAGGGTGGGCGTTGGTTACATGTCCTTGCTGCACCGTGCCGTGCAGTGCAGCGATCGGCATGAAGCAGAAGTCGCCATTGCTGGAGGGCCGCGCATCGCGGCGCACACCTACTGGTTCGCGGACGACATGGGCATTGCCGAACTAGAGTGTGACGCACTGTCGTGTACGCGACGTGATGCTCATGATGTCCCGCTCGTGCGCACTAATCATTGCCTTGCCGACGGACGACTGGATGCCGAGGCGCCGGCGGAAAACTCACTCAAGCGGCTCGACTGTGCCGGCGACTGGGCGCTGAAGGGTGATCACTCCATCGAAGGTATCCGAGCGCTATTCGCGGACCGAAGCCATGGTGTGTGCTCGATCAATCGCCGGCACGATGACGGGGAGCCCAGCGCGACCAACGCCTGCGTGATTGCCGACCCCACAACCCGCACGTTGCATGCCTGCAGGGGCGAGGCCGATCGCGGGGCATGGACCATCCTGACCTTCTAAGCGGCAAACGAGTCCTGAGGCTCCCCGGGTACACTGCCCGTACGTATGACCAGCACCCTTTCAAGCTCGGTGGATGCCCTCGTACAGGCCGTCATGGCCGATCGGCAGGGCATTGCGGCCATCTCCGAGCCGACCACGCCCGGCGGCCAGGATGCCGTGCTCGACCAGCTCGCCACGACGCGTGGCCGAGGGGCCTTTCTGCCGTTCATCGGCTCGGGTCGTGGGTGGGGATCCTTTGTCGAATGTCTCGATGGCTCGGTCAAGCTCGACATGATCACGGGCATTGGCGTCCACGGCTTTGGCCACGGCGATGCCTGCACGCTTCGAGCCATGGTCGAGGCTTCCGTTCAGGACACCGTGATGCAGGGCAACCTGCAGTGCAACGCAGACGCTATTGCGTTCATGTCCCTGCTGCTGCAACAGGCGCGTACCGGCGACAGCCGCCTGGCGCACGTGTTCCCTTGTTGCTCGGGTGCCGTGGCGAATGAGAACGCCTTGAAAGTGTGCATGCAGAAGACTGCAGGAGCACCGCGCATTCTGGCGTTTGAACATTGCTTTGCCGGCCGAACAACCACAATGTCTCAGATCGGCGACAGCGCGTCCGCGCGAGACGGCATTGCTCTGAACACACTCGTCGACTACCTGCCGTACATGGACCCAACCGATCCGGAGGGTTCACTGGAGCGCACCATGGCCGCGTTGCACGCGGCTATCAGTCGATATCCAAAGCAGCATGCGTGCATCGTGCTCGAGCCGGTGCTCGGCGAAGGTGGCTTCATGCCTGCGACGCCCGAGTTCCTGCGGCCGGTGCTGGAGCGTGCTCGCGACGCTGGGATTCCGGTGTGGTTCGACGAAGTGCAGACCTTCGGTCGCACAGAGCAGATGTTCCGCCAGCAGGTGCTTGGGCTTGAAGGACTTGTCGATGTGCTGACTGTTGGCAAGATGAGCCAGGTCTGTGCAACGCTCTTTGCCGACGACTTTAATCCGCGCCCGGGCCTGCTCAGTGGTACGTTCATCGGTTCTACTGCGGGCTTTCGCGTTGGCTGTTCGATCATCGAACGGCTGCGTGATGGCGGCTACTACGGGCCCGATGGTCGCATCACCCAACTACACGCGCAGTTCGACAGACGTGCACGAGCCATGATCTCGGCTCAGCAGGACGCCTTTCCAATGGTGCCCGGCGCAGGTGGCCCGTTAGACCTTGTGGGCGGATGCGGTGGCATGTTGCGGCTGACTCCGTTTGGTGGCGACAAAGCCAAGGTGATCGACCTGGTCAAGCGGTGCTTGGAGGCGGGCGTACTGTTGTTCTTCTGTGGCCATGGACCATTCCATCTGCGCATGCTACCGCCGGTAGGTGTGCTGGAGGCGTCGCATCTGGACACCGCCATGGACGTCATCGAGGCATGTATCGCCGAGAGCGGTGGGGGAACTGCTTGATGTTTGTCGTACGACCATCTCGCCCTGAGGACCTCCCGACATTGTTGCGCATGGCGCGCACCGTGCACTCCGGAAACATCCCCGCCGATCCCATTGCGCTGCAGGAGCGGGTCGAACGATCACTGGCCTCTTTCAATCAAAGCGAAGGCGACGAAGATGCGCTGTACATGCTGTCGCTTGAAGACACGACCAGTGGCAATGTGGTCGGCACGTCTTGCCTGATCGCCGGCAAGGGCGGCGCCGATCGGCCTCGACTCGGCCTGCAGGTGCGCCGTCGGGAGCACTACAGCTCGGATCTGTCGACAGGGCAGGTACAGGTGACCGTGCAGTTGATCCGAGACACCTCCGGACCCACGGAGGTCGGCGGACTCGTGCTGGCGTCAGCCTGGCGAGGGTCTCGGGAACGACTTGGTTCACTGCTGTCCAAGGCACGTTTCGCACTGGTCGGGCTTCGGCCAGAACGATTCAGTCGTCGAATGATCGGCGAAATCATGGGCGACCTGACACCTGACGGCCGCACGATGCTGTGGGACCACCTGGGCCGACGGTTCATCAATCTGTCCTATGAAGAGGCGGATCGGTTCAGTCGCACCTCTCGTGAGTTCATCACGTCGCTCTTTCCAGATGGCGAGATCTACGTCAGCCTGCTGCCGGCGGAGGCCCGTCGTCTGATCGGCCGAGTCAGTCCAGACGCCGTGCCGGCCATGAAAATGCTCGAACGCATGGGCTTCACGCACTTCGATGAAGTGGATCCCTTCGATGGAGGGCCGAACCTGCAAGCGGATCGAGACGAGATTCCGCTGGTGCGTGACACGGTGCGCTGCACGCTCTCCGGGCCACTGGATGGCGACGGGGTAGAGATGCTTGTGGCACGGCCCGACGGCGACGCGTTTCGACTGGTGAGGTGCCTGACGCAAGTTGACGGCGACGCCGTTCGTATCGATGCCCCGGCCATGGACGTGCTACAGGTGCAGGACGGCGACGAACTGGGTGTGACGCCCACCGAGCCTCCAACAGACCAATGAGCAACACCGCGCTGCTTCAGCATCCCGTGCTGCGCGTGCTCCGCGCTGCAATCACGGAACAGTCCATTGCCGATGGCCCGCTGTTGCTGGCGGTCAGCGGGGGCCGCGACTCCACGGCGCTGGCCGGGGCCATGGCAGTGCTGCAGCAACGTGACGAGTTGGGCTTGTTGCGTATTGCACACGTTCATCATGGGCAGCGTTCCGAGTCGGACGACGAAGCGGCACTGGTCGAGCGTCTCGGCGAACGGTTGGACCTGCCGGTCGAAGTACTGCGTCTGGATGTGGAACGCGGCGCTTCCGCGGCCGTGCTGCGCGACGCCCGGTATCACGCGCTGACCGAAGCGGCTGGTCGTTGTCGAGCAGATGCTGTCATTACGGCGCATCATGCCGACGATCAACTTGAGACGGTTTTGCTGGCGCTTACGCGCGGCGCCGGTCCGCGCGGGCTTGCCGGCATGGCGGCGACGCGGCATCTGGACGACGGGCTTCGGCTGGTCCGTCCGGTGCTGCAGGCAACACGTGCCGATCTGACAGACCTTTGTATGCAACTTGACTTGCCGTACTGCGACGATCCCTGCAATGTTGATCCCGACACCCTGCGAGGCCGGTTGCGCCGCGACGTGCTGCCGGTGCTTGAGGCGATGCGCCCAGGCGTCTCTGGTCGGGCAGCGGCTATGGCGCCGGTGCAGGCGGCTGCGGCAACTGCGTTTGCTTCGTTGCTGCCGCGTGCCAAGAACGGTGTCTGGGATCGGGCCCTGTTGGCGAGATTGCCGCAGGCGATCCGATTGGCGGCCCTGCATACCGCGGCATCCGAGTTGGCTGATGTTGATGCCCTGTCCACGGCGAGCCTGGCAGATGCTGCCGCGGCGATCGGCGATGCCCGTGAGCATCAACGTGCCTTTGAACTTGGTGGTGGCGTGACCGCCGTGATCGACGCCAACCGCGTCAAGATCAGCTGCTGATCGAGTCCTGCCCGTCCATGTATGGGCGAAGGGTCTCGGGAATGCGGATCGATCCGTCCGCCTGCTGGTGCATCTCGAGAATCGGAATCAACAGTCGAGGACTCGCCGCGACCGTGTTGTTCAATGACCAGCAGAAGTGCGTCTTGCCATTGTCGTCGCGGTAGCGCAGGTTCAGGCGACGGCATTGGAAGTCGTGCAGTCGAGAAGCCGAATGGGTTTCGCCCCAGCCACCTGCAGGGCGGTCATCGGCGTCCAGATCGCCACGGCCGGGCATCCAGCATTCCACGTCGACCATGTCCGCATTCTTCGGCCCAAGATCTCCAGTGCAACATTGCAGCAGTCGATACGGCAGTTCCAGACGCTGGACCAGTTCTTCGACAATGCCGAGCATCATGGCGTGGTGGGCACGCTCGCGATCCCCGTCGGCGATGTCAATGATGACCTGCTCGACCTTATCGAACTGGTGAATGCGATACAGGCCTGCGGTGTCTCGACCGGCCGCGCCGGCTTCGCGTCGAAAGCACGTGGACACCGTCGCGAGTTTCATGGGCAGTTGCGACTGGTCGAGAATCTCGTCCGCATACAGGCCCATCAGGCCCACTTCGCCCGTGCCGGTCAGGAAGAGATCGTGTCCCGCGCCTCGACTGGATTCTTCAATGTGATACGCCTGTTCGCGGCCCTCTGGGAAAAACCCTGTGCCTTGCATGCACGACTCGCGCACGATCACCGGCACGCTCATCGGCGTGAAGCCATGCTCCTGCGTGATCAGGTCGAACGCCATGCGAAGCACTGCCTGATGCAGACGCATGCCGTCACCCTTGAGCGCGTAGTGCCGTGTTCCGGCCACCTTCACGCCGCGGGGGAAATCCACCAGACCATGTTGCTCAACGAGTTCGAGATGCGTCTTTGGCGCAAAGCCCCGGTTGGTTTCAAATGAAGCGGCGCCATTCCACCCGTCGGGATGCCACTGACGGATCTCGACGTTCTCCGCAGCGGTCTTACCGCGAGGTACATCGTCATCCGGCGGCAGCGGAACATGCAGCAGCAGTACTTGGAGCGGCTCGCTGATCTTCGCGATCGTCGCCTCGGCAGCCCTGACCTGCGCCTTGAGCGAGGCGGGCCGTGCTTCGAGCTCCGTGATCTCCAACTCGAGCGTGGCCCGGGCGTCGCCGTCGGCAGCCTTGAGCTGCCCCTTGCGTTTGCCGATCTCCGGGCCGACCTTCTTGCTGATTGCCTTCTGTTCGGCCCTAGCCTGTTCGCCTTGCGTCACGGCGGCGCGGCGGGCCATGTCGAGCTCGAGAATGCGGTTGATGTCGATGTCAATGTTTTTGAGGCGCGCACCCTCGGCGAAGCGTTCTGGATTTTCGCGCAACGCCTTGAGATCGATCATGGCGGGAGTCTACCAGCCCGGTTTCAGTTGCAGGTGGCGTCTTCACGCAGCCGCGGGCCGATGGCCCACCCAATGCGGTCCTGCAGAATGCGCCACCAGGGCTCATCCGGTCGCTGGACGAATCGGGCCCCGTGGGGGTAGCGAGCCACAGCGATGCGGTCGCCATCCTGCAGCGGCAACTGCACCTGGCCGTCGAGCACCAGCATTGTGCCTTCGTTGCACTGGTTGACGGTGATCTCGAGGCCGGCATCGAGCGTCAGCACGATGGGCCGGAAGGCCAGCGACTGGGGGGCCAGCGGCGTGACGACCACACCATTGGTGCCAGGTGCCAGAATGGGGCCGCCGGCGGAGAGATTGTGTGCGGTTGAACCTGTGGCCGAGGCCACGACTAGGCCGTCTCCACGCAGGCGCGGGCCGGCCACCCCTTCGAGCATGAGGGACACATCGAGCATGCGCCATGGCGGGCCGGCGTTGAGCACGGCGTCGTTGATGGCCTTGTCGACAGTCTGTGTGCCGTCCGCGCGGGTCAGTGTGACAGCCAGCACGGCGGCCTCTCGACACGGGGGGTCGACCGAGATCACGGTGGCGGCATGTTCCTCAAGCGACTCGGGTGTAAAGGGTGCCAGAAAGCCGAGGCGACCGCAGTTGACGCCCAGTACGGGCACGTCGCTGTCGATCAACGCGCGGGTGGCGCCGATGACGGTGCCGTCGCCGCCGATGGTGATCGCCAGATTGCAGCCTTCGTCCGAAACCGTTGCGAGGCCTTCCAATGTGCGCTGCACGGCGGCGTGCGTCGCTTCAGCGCCAGGGCGGTCCCAAGCGGTGATCAGACGGATGATCGGATGCTCTATCGGGTGTTTTGACATGTCATCACGCTACCGCGCCGGTCGTCAGTTTCAAAAAGGCGGCTTCAAGATCGGCCTCCAACGGCCGTACAAGCTGCACGCGGAAGCCCGCGGTCACGAGTCGGCTGACCAGTTCACTGGTTTCCACGCCGTCGTCGTCAAGTGACACCAGCAGCGCTTCAACGCCGTCTTCCCGGCGCAGGCGTACTTTGGTCACGCCTCGAGTATCGCCCAGCAGGACACCGGCTTCCTTGACGCGGTCGGACACGACGATCTCCACCTCGCGGCCACTGCCGGCTTTGGCCAGTGCTTCGTTCAGCGTGCCGGCAAAGACGAGCTTGCCTTGCTCAATGATTCCCACAGAGTCGCACAGCGTGGAGAGTTCATGCAGGACATGCGACGAGATCAGAATGGTCTTGCCCATGCGGTGCAGTTCGGCAAGCAGCGATCGAATATCCACGCGGGCTCTGGGATCCAGTCCGGACGCGGGTTCATCGAGCAGGAGCACCTTTGGATCGTGCAGCAGCACGCGGGCGATGGACAACCGCTGCGTCATGCCGCGGCTGAGCCCGGCAACCTGTCGGTGCACGGCGGTGATGAGATCGGTCAGGTCGAGCACATCGCCGACGGCTTTCACACGCTGCGATCCATGAATGCCGTAGCACGCGGCAAAGAACTCCAGATACTCCGACACGAGCATGTCGTCATAGCGGCCGATGACATCGGGCACGTAGCCGATCAGCGGCCGTACGAGATTGTTCTGCCAGCCGATCGTGTAGCCGGCGATGCGTGCTTCGCCCCAGGTGGGTTTCAGGAGCGTGGACAGAATGCGGATGGTCGTGGTCTTGCCGGCGCCGTTGGGGCCGAGAAAGCCGAAACAGGCGCCTTCTTCGATTGACAGATTCAGATCGTCGAGCGCCGTAAGCTCGCCGTACTTGCGTGTCAGGTTGACGGTTTCGATCATCGCCATCAGTTGGTCCCACCGACAGTATCCACATTCAGAGGCAGGATCCATCGCACAAGGACTTCACCTTCAATGACGTCGGGTACCTCCGCATCCACCAACAACGGGAAGGGGAGTGTCTCGGCATCCGCCCAACCGAGCACGATCAGCGCCGGAGAGGCCAGCCAAGGACCAAGATCAAGATCACGCGCAAAGCTGTGATCCAGAAAGGTCCAGTCGGGGGCGGCCAGGCGGTCACTGTTTTCACGTTGCGATTGGGTGGGATCAACCGGTGGCCTTGCCCAGGGCGGTGGAGTCAACAGGGAGAACACGGACAACAAGGTTGCACCGCGGTGCAGACGCTCTTGCCCATCACTCGGCACGTTGGCCTCCTGCAGCCTGTACACCGAGAACAACAGGTCCGCCTTCGCAGAGATATCAATGGCAGCGAGGTCGACCGTTGCGCCGGGTTGCAACCGACCAAGTCGCCACCATTGTCCGCGGACCAGTGGGTGACCGGCATTGTCGGGTGATTGCCACAGACCGTCGTCGTGGCGCACGCTGGCATCACCTGTGATCCAGATCAGCGAGATATCGGTCAGCGCAACCGGCAGGCGGTTGATCAGCGTGCCGTACAGCGCGGTGTCGTCGGCGCGAATGGGGTCTTCGGGTGCCGATGACAACAGTCGTCCCCATTGTTCTGGGTCCGCAGTGCCACGCCAGTCAACGTGTGCGCGTGTGTTGGCGTTGCGTGCGATCACGTGCATGGCATCTTCGTGCGTGCGTGGTGGCAGGCGACGGACGTCGCCAAAGGTGATCGGCGTCAGTACCTGCCGGCTGCGCCAGGGGGCGATGCGGGCTGTTTCGGTGGCCTCGTTGCGCACCATCAGTTCACGATCGCCGGTGCCGGGCAACTGCAGATCGAGCCATGACTGCACCTGGTGGTCGTCGGTGCCGGCCACATGATCGAGCACGGTGAAGTGCTTCACATGCAGCAGCGAGGGCATGAGCGCCGTACCCAGCAGCCAGGCAGCGACGGCAAAGACAACCGTCGTGGCACCGAAGGCCGGCCATGTCCATCCCATGCGTTGTTGGCTCCGCAATACCCGCCAGACCACCAGTCCGCCAATGAGCAGATAGATCGCCGAGAAGGTTGCGGCCAGCAAGAGCCGTGCGGACACGGAGGTTGATCGACCAAGCGTCGAGTACATCAGCCGGTCACTGAGCGTGTCGTTCCCCCAGTGAAGCAGATTATGTCGAAGACGTTCCTCCTTCATGATTGTGCGGAACAAGGGTGCCGACGGCAGGTCACGCCGAGCCAGGATTGGTCCCCACGCTTCGGCCAGGCCCAGCCGTACGCCGGTTGGACTGTCGGACTGCATGGACGCAAGGGCTCGGCGGGAGGGATCAATCGCCACGGCCGTGATGTGGCCCAGCCCAAGGGCTGTGCGGGTGATCAGCGGTACGCCCGACGGTGACCGGCGTAGTGCTTGCCACGGATGTGTGTCTGGAAGGTCGGCGAGCATCGGTGCCTCGCCGGAGAGGGGATGGTCGAACAACGCCGCCAATGCGTTGACGTGCACAGACTCCGCCGGTCCGACGGACGCAAGGCCACTTGCTGCAGCAATCATGCCGCTGCCGGGCCCCCATGGCGCACCCATGGCCGGAG
>Ga0315336_1000861_pt1 | contig 69788 bp, 48 predicted proteins | sample ASW5metaG_FD_204512 | JGI IMG/M metagenome (GOLD analysis project Ga0315336, IMG submission 204512) | Ammonia-oxidizing marine archaeal communities from Monterey Bay, California, United States - ASW #5 | ecosystem: Environmental > Aquatic > Marine > Intertidal zone | place: USA: California... | reverse complement strand
CCGGCCGAGAACACACATATTTGTGTGCACGCCCATCAGCACAACGTTCTTAATGCCGAGAGCCGTGAATTGGTTGTAGATTTCCTGTCCGTTGTCGCTGACGCCGTCGAAACCGATGATCTTGATCGCATCGTGCTGCTTCGAGAACTGACGGATGCGTTCGCCCACAACCGGATCATCGCACGGTTCTTGGGAATCGTCGATCGGCAGCTCGGCTTCTTGCGCAGGGTCGAGGTAGCACCACGACTTGAGCGGCACGGGAGGTTTGGAGTGAGCCGCCTGCTGCATCCGCTTGCGGTGGGGAGTGTCGGCGTAGACATCCATGCAACCGCTCGGCGCGTGAATGATCGTCACGCCGTGCGCGCGAGCGGCGCTGACAACTCGGTTCATGCGGGGTGCCATCGCGTCGACGCGTTGCGCGGCGAGCCGGCAGTAATGGCCGTTCCACATGTCGCAAATGATGATCGCCGTCTCGTTGACGTTCCATTCCTCTTCGTCGATCTGGGGTGTGTACGAAGCGCTGCCCTCGATTTTCTCATCTGTGCGAGAACGTAGCTTGACCAGCAAACGGCCCGGAACAGCCGGCCGATTCGTGATTGCATCCTGTTTGGCGGCCGATGCTGTTGCGTCGTCGGCTGATACGGACACGGACGCCGATGTCACGATGACGAACGCGAGCGCACCCGCCACGAGACGGCGTGTCAATCGATTCGCTGATCGGCGATGTTTCGCAGCGCGCCGATCACTTTGTTCACGCGGATTCATATGTGTGCCTCGATGACGCGTTGTTGGCGTCACTCGTAAAACTACAAAAATCACTCTGCGATATCCAATCGCATCAATAGCCCACAGCGGCGCCGTCCTTTCGTGGCTCAGTCGCTCCTTGGAGCGTGCCGTGTTCGTGGTCGATCATGATCGCCTGGTACCCGCCAAAGGAACCTCGAGAGCGAAACAGCTTATGGCCCCGTTGGCTCAACTCGCCGATTACCTCGGGCGGGACACCTGATTCGACCGCCACCGACCCGCCTTCTGACTGCATGGCACTGCCGGTCGGCGTCTGCGAACCGCTGTGGCGCACGCGGGCAGCATCGCCGGCCGCCTGGACGTCCATGCCAAAATCGATGATGTTCACGAGCACCTGCACGTGACCCTGCGGCTGCATGTCGCCACCCATCACTCCGAACGAAAGCCAAGGCTTTCCCTCCTTGGTGACAAACGCCGGGATGATGGTGTGGAAGGGTCGTTTGTGGGGCTCAAGCCGGTTGAGGTGATCGTCGTCCAGGGCAAACAGAGCCCCCCGGTTTTGCATTGCGAATCCAACGTCACCGGGAACAACCTGCGAGCCGAAGCCGTAGTAGTTGCTCTGAATGAACGAGCAGCAGTTGCGGTCTTTGTCGACAACTGTCAGGTAAACCGTATCACCATGTTCCAGCTTCGGGTCACCGGGCGGCACGTTGGTCGCCGCAAGTGACATGTCGATTCGCTGGAGCTGTTTCGCCGCGTATTCCTTTGAGATCAACTCGGCCACGGGCAGACGACCGAATGTCGGATCAGCATAAAACGTGGCACGATCGGCGAAGGCCAGTTTCTTGGCCTCGACGAACAGGTGAATGAAGTCGGCGCTGTTGTGCCCCATCGAACGAACATCGTGGGCTTCGAGAATGTTGAGCATCTCGAGTGCCGCAATGCCCTGTCCATTAGGTGGCAGTTCCCAGACGGTGTGCCCCCGGTAGGTGGTCGAGACAGGCTCGACCCATTCCGATTTGTGGTCGATGAAATCCTTGAGCGCAAAATGGCCGCCGTTGGCCTCGCTGCTGGCGACAATTCTCTCGGCGATCGTCCCCTTGTAATACGCATCGCGTCCCCCTTCAGCGATGGCGCGGTAGCTGGCGGCAAGATTGGGATTGCGAAAAATCTCGCCGAACCGGGGAGCTTTCCCTCCGGGAAGGTACGTCTTGGCGGAATCGGGCCACTCGTTGAGTTTTCGCGCAGAGCCGGCCCAACCGAGTGAGATGAGTTCGCTGACAGGAAAGCCGTCTTCGGCATAATGGATGGCGGGAGCCAATATCTGTGAGAGTTCGAGCGAGCCGAACCGTTTTCGCAATTCATCCCATCCATCAACACAACCGGGGACCGACCAGGAAAGCGGGCCGACGGTGGGAATCGAGGTCAGCCCTTGCTCTTTGAAAACGTCCCGTGTGAGAGCGTAGGGACTCCGCCCGCTGGCATTGAGTCCGTACAGTTTCTGAGTCTTGGCGTCCCAATAGATGACAAACAGATCGCCACCGATGCCGCAGCTCATCGGCTCGACGAGCCCGAGCATGGCGTTCGTCGCGATGGCCGCGTCCGCCGCGTTTCCGCCGGCCTTCAGAATGTCGAGCCCCGCTTGAGCGGCCAACGGCTCGCTTGTCGCGACAATGCCGTGTTTGGCGACCAGGGTCGAGCGGCTCTGGTGAGGATTGCCGGCAGGCCGGTCGTACTCGGCGGCCGCCAATTTCTGGGTCAGGTCGATGGGAATCAGCTCATCGTTCATCCAGGTGCCCCCCGTCAGAGCAATCAACAGCGCCAGCAGGGCTCGTTTCGTGAATACGTAATGCATTCGTACTCCTCGCGTTGACAGAAACCCCAGTTGTTACAGCAGTTTGCGCTAGTGTACACCAAAATGCAATTGCCCGACCTTCCGCAATGCCCTCGTCAGAACACTGGGAATGCGGCGGCAGACTTTCGTGAATTTCAGTGAATCCGGCAGATTTCGCTCAATCGCTACGACCGGCATAACCGATACATTTTGACAAGTGGAGATTTCCGTCCGCAGTCGTTGTTGGCGGCGCGGGGGTCTCAGGATGAACGACGTCGAACACCTGGATGAAAAAACGACACGCAGCAGAAACCGTGGTCGTTTTCATGTCGAGAAGGAGAGTTAGGATGCGAACCGGGATTTGGGTATTCGCGATTTGTGGCGTTGCCGGGCTGATCACCAGCATCGGATTCGCACAAGACCGCGCGTTCGACTTTGATCGTTTCGAGTTCGAAGAAGCCAAGTCGCGTCCGAGCGTCCGCTATTTTTCGCGAAACGGACAGACGGGGGTGCAGGAAGCCCCCGTGCGCCCAACCGAAGTGGCGCGTCCGACCGAAGCGGCGTCCGAGAGCGAGACCGCCGAGCCTTCGCATCCGATTCGAAAACGACGCCCGTTGCCGTCACGCTATGTGCGCCGCTCCTCACAAGAACAGCAAACCAGCAGCGCAATCGGCGGAACGCCCGCTACGAGAAATCTTAAGAATTACGGCCAACAGCTTTTTGGCGACGCCTACGGCAACCAAACAGTGACGCACGGTCAGCCATCACAGCCGCTCGCGCCATCCCAACAGGCGGGACACGATCCGTTGGCCGACCGAATCGCCCGCATGCGTCAAGTGTCAGCGCAATCGGCTCAAGACCGCCAAGAAGACTTGATCCACGCTGACTACGAACATGCCAACAGCCGGGCGCGAGGCGACCTGGTTCGACAGGTTGAAGGGACCGAGCCGCTGCAGACCGCCCAGACCGAATTTCCACAGACGGATTTCTCCAATGCGGGATTCCCGGAATCCACCGAGCCGCTGCCGGCGGAATCGCTGCCAAGCGAACCATTGCCGACCGAGCCCCTCCCGGCCGGACCGTTGCCGGCCGGACTTAATGGCTTTGGCGATGAAAACCAGGACATCATCAATCAGCCACCTCGCAGCGAAGACCCGGCACTCGGAAGCGGCTTAAACGCCAATGCCGAGGTTGCGGTTGGTCCGCAGACACCCAGCATTTCGTTGGAATGGGTCAAGCGGAGCGACGTCAACGTGGGACAGGAATGTCTCTGTGATTTGGTCGTCAAGAACTCCGGAAAGACGGCCGCGAAAGATGTCGCGATCGACGCGTACTTTCCGAAATCGGTTCGCATTACCAACGCAGTTCCCCAGCCGATTGACGTGTCCGATCACCTCTCGTGGGACGTGACGGAATTGGCACCCGGCGAGGAACGAGTCATCAGTATTACACTCGTGCCCAGCAAACGCGGCGGGTTGACGACAAAAGCATTCGTTCGCTTCACCGGTTCGGCCTCGGGGCTGTTCGATGTCGAAGAGCCGATGCTGCAAATCTCCGTCAAAGGCCCGACAGAGGTCATGGTTGGCGACATCGCCTCTCAGACCGTCGTCGTCACCAACCCAGGTAGCGGCATTGCTAGTAACGTCACCGTCGAGGCCGCCGTACCCAAGGGCTTGGAGCACCCCCGAGGGGAACGCCTGGTCATGGAAATCGGCGCGCTCAACCCGGGCGAAACACGCATGGTGCGGCTCGCACTCGCGGCAGTCAGCGGCGGACAGCAAACACTGAACGTTATCGCCCGTGCCGACGCCGATCTCAAACAGACTGTCGCTGCTGACATTTCGGTGATCTCTCCGAGCGTCAGTGTCGAGGTCGACGGTCCGTCACTTCGATACATCGGCCGCGTCGCCCGGTACGTGATCCGCGTCACCAACGACGGAGGCGCTTCGTCGAACAATGTGCGCGTGCTGCATCATCTGCCCAAGGGCTTTAAATTCGTACGAGCCGACAACGGCGGCAAGCACGACTCCACGACAAACAGTGTGGGATGGTTCGTGGGACGGCTCGATCAGGGACAGACGGCCGATCTGAATATCGAGTTGCTGGCCCTTCAACCGGGCGTCTTCCAGCAGACGGTCAGTGCCGTCTCCGAACATGGTGCCCGCTCCGAAGCCACCGTGGAAACTCAAGTCGAAGGAACCGCTTCGTTGGTTCTGGAAATCATCGACCTCGACGACCCCGTTGAGGTGGGAACCGAAACGGCGTACGAAGTCCGCGTCCGTAATGAGGGCAGCAAAGCCGCTCAGAACGTGGGCGTCTCATGTGAATTGCCGGCATCGGTCCAGATGATTTCGGCGAAGGGTCCAGTCGACCATGTCTCAGAAAACGGACTGGTTGTCTTCAAGAGCCTGAATCTGCTGGCGCCTGGTAAAACGGCCGTTTACCGAATCCACGTCCGCGGCCAGGCCGACGGTAACTACCGCTTCCGGGCGCGATTGGCCAGCGACTCGATTCGAGAGCCGCTGATCTTCGAGGAACTGACGAAGTTCTACGGAGAATGATCATCGAGTGAGCACTCGGCCCTTTTGCCGAATGCTCCGTGCTGACAGGCAAAGCTTTTCAGACGGCCGAGACGCGCCAGCGAGCGTATCTCGGCCGTCTTTTTTTGGTCTCGTGGCGACACGCGCTTCGCCAGAGCGCGTGGCTCGTCGAGAAATTTCCCAACGACGACGCGGGAGACTTGATTTCGCCCGCGTAGAAAACGTACATTGTCCGCGCTTCCATGATGGTCGACGGCAGGGGTGCCGCGCCATCGACTCGGTCAAAACTGCCGTTCCACAAGGGAAACGTGTAGTCGGGTCGGATTCCAACGAAAATTCGCCAACGGGAGGGTACATGAATTGGAAAACGGCAAACATCTACTGCTCGATTGCCGAAACGTGCCACGCGATGTCTGCTTAGACGACGGGCAGATGCTGGCGGCGATGGCATCGGCGGCAACACGAGCGGGCGCGAAAGTGATTTCGCAGTTCCGCTATCACTTTGGTCACAATTCGCCACCCGGCTTTACTGCCGTCGTTATGCTCGACGAGAGCCACCTCTCGGCCCACACGTATGCGGACCGTGGTCTTGTCGCCATCGATATTTTTACCTGCGGTCATACCGATCCCCGCGACGTTTTTGCTTATCTGCGCGACGAGGTCGATCTGGGTGAGGTTCTGATTCGAGAAATCCCCCGATTCGTTGTAGACGCTTCGGCCGACGGCTGGCAACGAACGTTGACGGAGAGCCGGACATGATGTGCACCGGCGGATGTTTCGAGTGACTCAGGAATTTCCGTGACTCGTGCCGGCTCGCGATCAATACAATCTGAAGGGCGCTGCGGACGTTGGTGCAGCCGACGACAGAGTCTAACGCGGCACGATCAGCCGGCTTTTTCTGGGAGGAACCGTTCCCAATGAATGCGCGCTCCTTTCACGACGGGCGATCAGACGGCCTCGTTCCTCTCGAAAGCCTGTCGCTCGATAACGTCAATTCATTTTCTCAACTGCTGCGTGCGATGGGCAACACGGCTTTCGCGGGCCGGCAAATGGGCGCCGCGTTCGATGTTCTGCTGGAGATGACCCGCGACACGAAATGCCGGGTGGTGCTCACAATCTCCGGCGCGATGACCGTTGCCAAGCAGGGCCAGATTTTCTGCGACCTGATCAATCGCGGGCTCGTCGATGCCGTCGTCGCGACGGGCGCACTCATCGCTCACGGACTGACCGAGTCGATCGGGCTGACACACTATCGGCACGAGCCGTCGCAGCCGGATGATGAACTTTTCGAAAAAGGATACAACCGCATTTACGATACGCTGGAGATGGAAGCCAACCTGAATGACGTTGAACGGCTCGTCAGTTCGGTACTCGACGAAACGCAGCCCGAAGACGGCGTCTGGTCGTCAGCGAGGTTGTGCCATGCGCTCGGGAAGCGGCTCAGCGAGCTCGATCAGGGCGCGGGCATTCTTCGTAGCGCATTCGAAAACGGTGTGCCCGTCTTTATTCCCGCCTTCACTGATAGCGAAATGGGGCTCGACGTCGCTGCCTGGTCGATGAAGAATGAATTGCGACGTTCGGGAGCCGACCCGGCGACATGCGACTCGGGCGACGTGTTTCAAACCGTCCCATCGTTTAACCCCTTTCTTGACTTGCAGGACTACGCCAGGTTCATCGGCGGAGCCGATCGCATTGGAATTCTGACGATCGGCGGCGGTGTTCCCCGCAACTGGGCGCAGCAGGTTGCACCTTATTACGACATTACCAATCAGCGTCTTAAAACCGACCTGAAAGCCACGCGCTTTCGGTACGGCGTGCGAATTTGTCCTGAGCCGGTCCATTGGGGAGGACTGTCGGGTTGCACGTACTCCGAAGGCGTGAGCTGGGGAAAATTTGTGCCCCCGGATGAGGGCGGCCGGTTCGCCGAAGTCTACGCCGACGCGACCGCCGTCTTGCCACTGCTGGTGAAAGCCCTGTTCGAAGAGCTGGAGGCGACGAACCTCGACGGGACCGATGCGGCGTCGGCACGTGAATGACGTCTCCTTTCACGATCAGCGATGATGGCACCGTCGGCGGCATCGGTTATCCTGAATGGACCAGACGATGCAATGCTCTCGGCGACGTCCGCTCGAAACGATGTACGGCGCCAGCCGCTACATCGCAGCACTCGCCCCATTGACAACTGATCGATCACTCGTGCGGAGAACGCGATGCCGGTATTCATGCGATTCATGATGCTACCGCTTGTGCTTGTGGCGGTACCGTGCTCGGCCGCGAATGTCGCGCGACGTCCCAACGTCGTTCTCATTCTCGCGGACGACCAAGGTTCGGTCGACGTGAACTGTTACGGCGCTGACGACCTGATCACTCCGCACCTCGATGCACTGGCAGCGCGGGGCATTCGTTTCACACAATTCTACGCGGCTGCCCCCGTCTGCTCGCCATCGCGAGCGGCCTTGCTGACAGGCCGCGTTCCCCAGCGAGCCGGTGTGCCGGGAAATGTCTCCTCGAAGCCCGGACGACCGGGAATGCCCGCCGAACAAGTCACGATTGCCGAGATGATGCGAGACGCCGGCTACGTCACCGGGCACGTCGGCAAGTGGCACCTGGGATACACGCCGGAAACGATGCCGAATTCGCAGGGCTTTGACGAATCGTTCGGGCACATGGGCGGCTGCATCGATAACTACTCGCACTTCTTCTATTGGAGCGGGCCGAACCGTCACGACTTGTGGCACAACGGTCACGAAATTCATCGTGATGGCAAGTTCTTTCCCGATCTGATGGTTGAACAATGCAAGCGTTTCCTCGACCAGAACGAGAAGCGGCCGTTGTTCTTGTACTGGGCCATCAACATTCCGCACTACCCGCTTCAGGGGACCGACGCCTGGCGAAAGCGTTACCGGGAACTGCCGAAATCTCGGAGGAGATATGCCGCGTTCGTATCGACAATGGACGAGCGAATCGGTCAGGTTGTCTCGCACATTGACCGGCTCGGCTTGCGTGATGATACGATCATCGTATTCCAATCCGATCACGGTCATTCGACCGAAGAACGGACATTCGGCGGTGGCGGCAGTTCGGGAATCTACCGAGGCGCCAAATTCAGCCTATTCGAGGGAGGCATTCGCGTACCGGCGATCGTTTCCGCCCCAGGGCGAGTACCCGAAGGGGAAATTCGTGGGCAATTGGCGACCGGATGCGATTGGCTGCCGACAATTGCCGAGATGTGTGACGTTCGGTTGCCCGATCGAAGACTCGACGGCAAGAGTCTGGGGGCGGTGCTCGTGTCGGCGAACGCATCCGGTCCACACAGTGAATTCCACTGGCGTTCGGGAAATCAGTGGGCCGTTCGCAGCGGGAAATGGAAGCTGTTGGGAAACCCGCGCGACACAAGTGAGTCAGCCCGCGCCCCAGCGCTAGCCGAGTCGGACAAGCGGTTCCTTGTCGATCTCGACCGCGATCCGGGCGAAGTTCAGAATTTGGCGGCCCAGCATCCCAAGGTCGTGCGCGAACTCGAGTCGCTTCACAACGCGTGGGCGGATGATTTAGCGAATCGCGGGAAAAACTGATTTGCCGCATCGCCATTACTTCGAACGGGCGTGAATCGCACTAAGAATGACGGGGAGCATTGCGTCGGCGATGACGACGTGCCCGGCCGGATTGGGGTGACACTCGTCGGTCGTCCATGTGCCGACGTCGGTTCCCTTGGCCTCATGCTCGCTCCACACGCGGAAGTTGTCGACCAGCGGCACCTTCTTTAGTTTGGCAACGTTGCGACACGCTACCATGAATTGTTCGAGCCGAACGTTGGGATGTTCGCCAAGGCCGTTCGCACCGCCCTGTTTTCCCCAGCGAGGTTCGGTCATCAGAACGGGCGTGCTGCCTGCCTTCCTCACACGATCGATGAGTTGCATAAGGTTGTCGCGATACTCGGCCTCGGTAATTCGGCTCGCTTTCTTTCCCTGATCGACGTAGCTGTCATTCGTGCCGTACATGATGACCACCAGCGCCGGATCGCGCGCGAGCACGTCACGGTCAAGTCGTTCGAGTGCCTGGTCGGTTCGCTCGCCGCCAATTCCTACGTTGACGACGGACGCCGCCGTGCCGCGCTGCTTCAACCTCTGCTCCAAGACGGCTGAAAACGTTTCATCCTTCTTGACGCCGGCACGGTGCCCCTTGGTGATCGAGTCTCCCAGCGTCACAATCGTCACGGGTTCAGCGGCTGACAGCGGATCAGAAACAAGGAACGTAGCGACTGCGACGAAGACTGTTGCGAAGCGTCCCAAACCAGCAGATATCTTTCCCGTCATTACGGTTTCCCTGTGAGATCAAGTTGTGAGATCACGTTTTAAGTTTGCGCTCAAGAATCATGAGTGTCACATCATCGGCGAAATCGTCGCTGGTGTGGAATTCACCAATCTCGGTGCGGAGCGCCTCGCACAATTCCTTCGCCGGCAGTTCTCGATACTTGTGGATGAGTTTTTCGAGCCCGAGTCGGCCCAGCATCCGCCTATCATCATTCTTGAGTTCGATGGCGCCGTCGGTAGCCAAGATCAGCAAGTCGCCGGGGGCCAGCTCGAAGCCGGGTCCGGCCCCGATGTGATGATCGAAAACGAACCCCAGCGGCGGAGATGTGCTATCCAAGTGCGTGAATTCATCCGTCGCTCTTTGGTAATGCAGCGCCGGGCCGTGCCCCGCATTGGCGAACGTGATTGTGTGATCGTTCGCATCGAGGGCCACCATGATCAGCGTCAAAAATCGGCCGTCGTTTAAGTCGGGGGCGATCGTTTCCGAGAGCAAGGAGAGTATCCGGCTGGGATCGGATAACGTCCGGGTCAGCACATGTAGCATGGCCCGAACCGAGGCCATGATCAGGCTGGGGCCAACACCATGCCCGCAGACGTCGGCCACAACGATGCCCAGACGCCCGTCTTGAAGTTGAACCAGGTCGTAGTAGTCGCCGCTGACCGACTCGGCCGGCTGCCACCAACTGGCCACTTCGTAGCTCGGAATTTCCGGAAGTGCCGCCGGCAAGAAACTCGCTTGAATGTGCCGTGCGATCTTGAAATCGGTTTCGAGTTCCTGCGATCGCCGAGCTTCGTCGAGTAACTGTGCACGTTCGAGCGCCGTCGAGGCGTGGACGGCAAATGCCTGGAGCAATTGGGCGTCGAATTCGTCGAACTCCGCATCGCGCTTATTCAACAATTGCAGGACGCCGACGAGCCGGTCGTCGCGCTGTGAAACGAGCGGAGCGGCCAGAATGTTGCGGGTGTGAAAGCCGGTTTGTTTGTCGATCGACGAATTCCAACGAGCATCGGAAAACGGGTCGGGAATGTTGGCGACCTGCCGCCGCCGCGCCACCCAGCCGGTAATGCCGTTCTCGATGGGTGTTCGTATCTCCTCGATTTCTAATTCTGTAACGACCTGGGTGTAGAGTTCTTCCCGATCTTCGTCATACAGAAACAAGCTGGCGCGTTCGCAATCAAGCGCCTCGCAAACATCGTCGGTAATTGTTTCCAATACCTGATCTAAATCGAGTTGGCCGGCAAGCCGGCAGGTTGTCTCGACCAGCTTCATCGAGCCCCCGAGTTGCTGCCTGAGGACGTCACTGTCGAGGAATTCTTCCGGCATCAATCCTGCTTCGTTTCGTTCATGTCTACGTGATTCGATCGCGGTAGAACTGGCGACAATCGAAACAGGACCCGAGTCGGCTGCGATTCGTGGTGTTGCCATGACAGCATGACAACGAAGAGTGGGGTACGTCCTCACAATTATCTAAATCATATCATACCCCAAATCGCGGCCGACCCGAAATGCGGGGCGCCCGACGTCCGGCGGGTGCCCGGTCTTGGTCTCATACATCGTCATCCGCTTGGCCCTGTTTCACAGAACCGGCCGTCGGCTCTGGTCGAGTTTTTTGCGGCAAAGGTAGCCGTTCTTCGATCCACTCGGGTTCGGCAAAACGCCTGAGTATCCAGTGGAATGTGTGTTTGATCCGATCGGAGGTCGCGCAGACGGCTTCGTCGTCGGGCTTTGATGTGGAGTTTAAGGCAACGAAGCCGTGCATTTCGAGGCGGCAGGGCCACTGTTCGTTCGCGGCGGCTTCGTTCATGCGGTCCTGGACCCGCTTGGCCCACACGATTCCGAACCAATCGCGAAAGTCGAGCCAGATTCGCTGAAAATGGCCCGCCTGCGGTCCGGTCGAGGCTGGCCGCGCGGCCGTTAGCGCCGCAAGGCCCAACAACAATGTCGCGAACAGCCGGCCGCGCTCCGGCGTGGGGAAAATCCCTTGTCCAGCCGTCGACGCAGGAATCACCAACAGAACCACCGCGGATGCCAGGAACGTTGCCGCGCCCGTGAAGCGTGTACCGAAATAGTTTCCGGCTCCCATGATGAGCACGAGTAGGCACCCAATCAGCGGCGGAGTTTCAAGTTGTAACCGTAGCGATGGAACCCATCCGCTCCAGGCTGAGACGGCGGGGAGTTCCAACACGATCAGCAAGGGCAATATGACAAAACCGGACCAAACCCATAGGCCCGGCTTTCGGGCGCCCAATACGGCGACCAAACTGCCCAACGGCACGATGGAAACGGCATACCACAACTGGTCTGCGGCAGGCGGATCAAGCAGCGCCAGCAGGACATCGAGAATCCAACCGGCCGACCACAAGAACAACGCAAACATCGACCAGTACCACGCAGCCAAGAGGGCCGTTGGCTTGATCGCAGTGTGAGCCCGAGCCACCAGCAAGACGCTGCCTGCGAGCCCACACGATCCAACAACCTTGAGCACAGTATCAAACATCGGCGGTTCGATTTCCTTCGCGCGCCATCCACTCGACGTCTTTCATCTCGGATCTCAACTTAGCCGATGCCAACCGACGGAAAAAGCGTGGCGCGCGTAGCAATTGATCGGGTCAGATTCGTCACCATCGGCACATTCACCGCGTTTTGGCAAAGCGAGCTTAGTCTAAGCCGTTTATCCAGTTGCCGGAGTTCACCATTGCCGAAGATACGACCAGTGTTACCCACATTGTCAGCTTGAGCGTGGGCTCCTTTAGAAGTGAAACGGGCGATCAGCCCAGAATCAACACCCCGGAGTTTCTCACGTTCGTCTCGTCACAAACTCAAGGAGATGCTCAGAAATGAAGTGGATGACTTTGACCGCCGCGATGTTGGTCTGTAGTGTCAGCGCCAATACCGCCGACGCCGGACTGTTTGGACTCTTTGGCCATCACAACAATGGTTGCTGCCAGCCGAGCTGCTGCGCTCCCGAGCCCACCTGCTGTGCTCCCGAGCCGACGTGCTGCGCTCCCGCACCGTGCTGTGCTCCCGAGCCGACGTGCTGCGCTCCCGCGCCGTGCTGCGCTCCCGCACCGACGTGCTGCGCTCCCGCGCCGTGCTGCCAGTCGAGCTGCTGCTGCAAGAAGGAATGCTTCTTGACCAAGCTCTTCAAGGGCCTGTGCCACAAGAAGAACCGCTGCTGCCAGTCGAGCTGCTGCGCCCCGACGTGCTGCGCTCCCGAGCCCACCTGCTGCGCTCCCGAGCCCACGTGCTGCGCTCCCGCGCCGACCTGCTGTGCCCCGGCTCCTTCGTGCTGTGCTCCGGCACCGTGCGGTTGCTGCGGTGGTGGCCACAAGCACGGCCTGTTCGGTGGCTGGTTCCGCCACTAAGAACAAGCTGGACAACGCTTGAGTCGTTGCTTGATGCCGGATGACCGACAATTCTGCTGAGAAGGTCGAGACCCGGCATCAAGCCAAGTTTGAGGGAAAAAGATTTACGCGAGTTGAGATGCCGTCTTCGCAGTGATCGCCGAGAAGATTGCTGTTGGCACACCGGGATACAGTGTGAAGACCAAAGAATGTCGCGGAATCTTATGATCAGCCGAAATGAATGTGAGTGCCCTTTCGGGGCGAAGCACGCCACCTTTGCCATATGACTCACTCAAGACGATGAGCTGATTTGTTCGGAGTGCCTCGGCTCAAGCCTGGCACACCAGACGCAACGTTGTCCGAAACGTAAAAAACAGAAAACAGGTGCCGATTCTCCCGTAAGGAACCGGCACCTGTTTTATTTTGCGCGCCCTGAGCCGGCTGGCCCGCATTGAGAATGAGGCTGGTCACGAACATCAGCACTGGCTTTCCACCGCATGACCCCACATTCGCGGGATCCCGTGAATACTCCTGTTGACGAATTCGCCGCAATTCCTATACCTTCCGCCGGCGCGATCCGCGTGTCTTGAACGCCGACGGGCGACGAAACCGTGATCTGCGCGTCACGAGGCAGCGCGAGACGCTGTCGTTCATTTTGCCGGAGACGACGATGGAGTTTCGCTCGGCGACAATAGAGAATCGACTGCGCTCCCCGTTTTCCGTGAGAGTGCCCCAGCCACCTGCGTCGCGCCCCAGCCGGTTGTTGTCGATTGCGCTGTTAACGAACCACCTGAGGTTTTCCGGCGGCCGCAAGCAGCTGTTGGAATACGGAAAATACCTCGAAGCGCGCGGGCATCGGGTCGACGTGTTTGCGATGTCAGCCGAAGGAGAGCTTTCCGGGCTTTGTCAGCCTCGCGTCGTATCGGCATTCAATCGCCACACCTTGCCGGCCGTCGATCTGATTGTCGCCAGCCAGCCCCAACTGGTGGCGTCCGCAGTGGAAAGCGGACAAGGTCGCGTCGTTCACTTTTGTCAGGGATCGCAGGTCATCTATCTGGAAAACCGAATCGTCAACGGCATCGAGCCGTCACGATTGAGCCGGTCAAGATTGCTCAAACCATGGCGAACACGGCGCAAGCATCGACAATGGCAGCGGAAGATCGCGTCGCTGGACGCCGTGTTTCGACTTCCGTCGTCGCTGGTGACGATATCGCCGTATTTGAAGGACTATTTGCAAAACCGCTACAACAAGCCCGTGTATCTTTGCAACAACGGTGTTCATCGAGAACATTTTTTTCCGGGAACGGAACTGCCCGCAGCCGAATTCGATGATGAACGCCCCTGCCGTGTGGTCTGTGTCGGGTCGCTGGATCAAACCGTCAAGGGCATCGAGCACTCATACGAAGCGGTGCGATTGGCGAAATCGCGAGGTTGTCCGATCCATTTTATTCACGTCTCGCCCACCGGAGATGTCTCGCAGGGCAACAAAGAACTTCCCATCGACGAATTGCACGTTCGGTTGAACGCATCGCAGATGGGCCGGCTGTTTCGCAGTTGCGACGTGTTCGTCTCGAATTCTCTCGAAGGCGAGGGCTTCGGCCTGCCGGCGATGGAAGCGCTCAGTTGCGGCCTAAACTGCATTCTCAGCGATATTTCGAGTTATCGAGGATTTGATGAAAGCGATACATTTTGTCACTTCGTCAAGCAGAACGACGCCGAAGCGACCGCCGCAACGCTGTGGGATATTGTCTATTCATCGAGCACGTGGCGGGAACAGATGCGGCGACAGGCCCTTGACGTCGCCTCGCACTACCCGTTCGAAGGCGCATGCCAGACGTTCGCACACTCGCTAGAGGAAATTGCGGCAGTCTGAGTTAGCCGCCGGGATGAACGCGGATCGTCCATCAACGTTTTGCCCGGCGCCAAAATCGAACGTGCGTACTCGCTCAGCTCGAACGACCATTCAACGAGGAAACCCGATGCCGACAACCGACTCCCAGGTAAATGACGCACTACCCCGCGGTGCAGACTGGAATCAGCTTGGCGAGCAATCTCGGAACAACTTTAACGACGCCGGTATGCCAACGCGGATATCCTATTCGGGAATTCCTGTGGCAGCTGATGGACTCGACGTGCATGAAACGGCCATGTCGATGCTCAAACGGCATCAGCCCGACGTCACGTCGGTCGTTCTCGACGTCGGAGCCGGAGCGGGCGCGTTTGTTCAACGTGTTCTCGACAACGGATACCCGCACGTCCACGCGCTGGAAGTCAACGCACCCGCGTTTCAGGTTGACGAAGTGCCCCTACACGCTTGCAACCTCGACTTGGCCTGGGCCGACGAACTGCCAACACGATTTGATGCGCTGGTGTCGCTCGAAGTGATCGAGCACCTGGAGAATCCTTGGCACTTTGCCCGCCAATGCACGGCCGCCGTTCGTCCCGGCGGCGTGATTGTGCTGTCCACGCCCAACATTCAGTCGAGTCGATCGAGACTGCAATTCCTCTTGAATGCTGAGTTCCGGTTCTTTGCCAACAAGGACTTCGAACGAATCGGGCACATGACCAGCCTCACCAAAGACCAAATCTTCCACGCGTTTACCTGTGCAGGCTGTGAACTTCTCGATTACCGGCACTCCGCACACAAGGGCATGCCACGACCCACCAGCCCCAAGAAAATGCTCAAAGCCATTCTGTACGCAGCCAGTTATCCGTTCATGCGCGGGGCCAAGTGCGGAGAAGTGAGCCTGTTCGCGTTTCGGCGGGCTGACTAACGAATGGCGAAAGGCTTACGTTTGATCGACCCAAGCCCGTCTCGTATTGACGCAACTGCGCCGATGCGAGCATATGGGCAATATATGATTTCTGCATCTTCTGGTGCGATCAGGGGAACATGGCGATGTGTCCCAGCGAGCCCGCCTCCACGCACCGCCGAGCGAGTCCCATTCGTATCGGAAGTTGAGTCGCGCTGAGCTTTCCCGTCATGCCAATTACGATCCGGCCGGACGAAGTATGCCCGCGACATGGACGGCGAATGTTAACTTGGGCAATCTTGGTCGCGTTTGTGCAGATGTCGCTGATCGTCAATAAGGCGGGTTGCCATCAGGCCCGATTCTTCTCTGCTCTTCAACGCAATCGGTAGGATGGGAATCGCTCTCATAATCGCTGGGGATCTCCGATATAGTTAAGCAGGCTGACGAAACAGCACCTCTTCGGCTTGGGTGAATCGACACCCTGACTGGACATGAAGTTAGCCATGTGACACATGCCAAATAACTCGATCCGTGGCGACGCAAACCACCAACTCAATTGACGTGGTGCACGATCATGCCTTTGAAAACCGATACGGTTGAAGAGCCTAACCTGAACCTCACACCGATGATCGACATTGTGTTTCTGTTGATCATTTTCTTCATGGTGGGCACTCGGTTCACCGACCTGGAACGGCAGTATGAAATCCAACTGCCTAAGGTTGCTGATGCGCGGCCGCTTACAGGCGTTCCGGATGCGATTACGATCAACATCTCCAACGACGGTCAGATCGAAGTCAACAAATCGGTCCGGACGCTTGAGGAATTGAAGGACGACCTCACAGCGGCCAGAGAACGCTACGACGACCAGGCGGTCGTCATCCGGGCCGACGGAGAAAGCAAAGTCCAACACGCAATGGACGTTCTCTCGGTGACAATGAAAGCGGGCATTCGCAACCATTCACTGGCGTACAAGATTAAGCCCGAGGGCGCGCTATGATCGCCGTACTGATGGATACGCAGAGCGGTTTTTGGGGCGACGGCTTGACCGTTTTGCTTTGGGTTTTCGTCGTCGCGGTTTCGATCACGATTTTCGGCGCGTTCATGTTGCTGTTGACAATGCTCTTCGGTCGCAAGGGGACCAGGCATGCGATGTTGAAGTCATTTGCCGTGTCACTCTTGGTACACATCTCGCTTGGCTTTTCAGCGGCCACTTGGGTCGTGTGGCATCACGTCTATCCCCCGCCGGTACTAGGCGCCGACAGAGACCTGCCACCACCGATCCGCCTGCAGGAAATCTTGATTGACGAGAACCAGTCGGACGCGAACGACGAAACGATCGAATCACCCGTGTGGGAAAAACTCCCCGATCCGGAAGACACTCAAATCGCCCGCGTCGATCGAACGCACAACGACTGGGATACGTTTGAGGACCCCGAACGTCTTCCCGAGACCGAAGCCGTCGCGCAGGAAGACGTTCCCGATCTCCCCAACCTGCCGGATGAGCCTGTCGAGTCACCGAGCCCCGAGCGCGCAGAACAAGCCGCCGCGAACCAAGAGGCGAACCTCCCGCTGAACGTCGACGAGAAGACAAGCGAAGCGCGTCCCGAAGCCGATGTGAATTCCACGTCGCGCACTCGCACGCAAGTGGCACGCAGTGGACAGTCTGACACGAGCGTCGACCGCGACGCCAACCGAGGCGACGTCGACTACGTCGAACAGGATGTCGATCCGGAGAATCAACTGGCCTCGATTCCAGGGGCGGACGACCCGACAGCCTACCTGAAACGAGGCCCGGAAGCCGACGATCCCAAGCAACGTCGAGGTCCAACGCCCTCCAATCTGCCGGAGGCCGAGGCAGGTCGGGACGCAAAAACAAAAACCGATGGGGGAAAAGCCGGCTCGGGTGGCTCACGTCGGCGTTCCGAACGCGACATCCGCACCCGCCGCAGTGGTGATCTGACGGCGCTTGCGCCGTCCCGCCGCAACTCAACCCCGGCGACAGGCTCGACAACTCCCGGCCAGGAAATCGCCGTTCGCGACAACCAACCGGTCGATTTTTCGAAAACCGGACCCAGACCCAACGTCGAACTCCCCGAATTTGACGCCGAGCGGATGCGCGAGCGAGCGAGCATTCCCGCAACCTATCGGCTGCGAAGCCTCGAAGGCCGCAAAGAAACCGCCCGCAAATACGGCGGGAGCGAATCATCCGAAGGAGCCGTTGAAGAGAGCCTGCGCTGGCTGGCCCTCCATCAACATGAACAAGGCTACTGGAACGCCGCCGCGCACGGGGCGGGCAATGTGCGGGTGGGTGACGACGGCGCCGACGAACGAGGCGTCAAACTCACAAAGGGCATTCCGGGAACCGGTGCTGACAGCGGCGTGACGGCTCTTGCCATCTTGGCATTTCTCGGCGCGGGATACACACACGAAGAAGGCCAATACTCAGGAGAAGTGAATCAGGCCCTGCAGTGGCTGGTTGGAAGCCAGCGCTCCGATGGTTACTTGGGTGGGCAGGCAACGTACTACGCCAGAATGTACTGCCACGCGATGGCGACTTATGCCATCGCAGAAGCCTACGGCATGCAGAGCGACCCCACCGAGGAGACCGGGCTGCGCGAGCCGTTGAGAAGAGCGGTCGCTTACATCATTGCGAACCAAAATAGGGATGGCGGTTGGCGATACCTCAAGGGACAAAAGAGCGACATGAGCATCTTCGGCTGGCAGCTCATGGCAATTAAGAGTTCTGAGATTGCCGGGTTGGAAATCTCGGCAGCGGCCAAAGCAAAGATGGTTCGGTTTCTCAAAAACCGTAGCCTCGGCAAGCATGGCGGACTCGCGACCTACCGCCTCACAAGTAAGCGGATGTCTCCCACCGGCGCGATGACGGCCGAAGCCCTATTCTGCAAGCAAATGCTGGGCATCGGTCGTGAGAATCCCCAATGCCGGGAAGGCGCCGAGTTTCTGCTGGAGCACTTGCCGCGACGATCTAAGACGAACCTGTATTATTGGTATTACGGAACGCTTTCGATGTACCAATACGGCGGCAAGCCGTGGCGACAATGGAACGAGTCGCTGCGCGATCTGCTGGTGACGACGCAAATCACCACGGGCAAAAACGCAGGAAGCTGGAATCCAACCGGAAAATGGGGTCCCTACGGCGGACGCGTTTACTCGACTGCGTTGAGTACACTCTGCTTGGAAGTGTACTATCGCTTCCTCCCCTTGTATCAAATGGGGGGGCGTTACGACGGTTCGTAACGACCGCGGCGAGATATCGGCCGTTTGATGGCGCGATTAGGTCTCGGTGGCGACAACCCGCCATATAGCCGGACTATGTGCGCGCTGGACTCTGGGTGCGCGCCGGACACTGTCCGGCGGTCGCATCGCACGTAGATGGAAATTGTGAACGTGGCTGTGTTGATTCAGAAATCGACGGACGGACACAACACGTCGCTCATCGGCGTTGAAAAGACGTACGATTATTTGCAGAAAGTTTCGCTCAGACATGACTCAACCGAACGAACACTACCAGACGTTAGTCGACGATCTGACACAAGCGGCGCTGTTGGGTTCTTGTGCCAGTGTCCTCGGTTGGGATGAGCAGACCTATCTGCCATCCGGCGGCACCGAACACCGTGCCAATCAATTGAGCCTGCTGGCGGGATTGATGCACGAACGGACGACGTCGCCTGAGCGTGGTGAACTACTTGACGAACTCGAGGGTTCGCCGCTGACGACCGATCCGGACGCACCGGCGGCGGCCAACATCCGCGAAGCGCGGCGCAGCTTCGACCGCGCCACGAAACTCGAACGGCGTCTCGTCGAAGAAATGTCGCGCGTGAGTACACTTTCGCAGCACGCCTGGGTAGAAGCCCGTCAAAAGAATGACTTCTCACATTTCCTTCCCTGGTTGGAAAAGACAGTCGCGCTCAAGCGCGAAGAGGCTCAGGCGATCGGTTACGGCGATGGCGTTCCCTACGACGCGCTGCTCGACGATTACGAACCCGGCGCGACAACCGCCGAGATCGAATCGGTCTTTTCGCCGCTGCGTGATGCATTGGTCGACCTCGTGCAGGCCATCAAAGCGTCTGGCAAGAAACCCGACGTCGATATTCTCACGCGACGATACCCGATCGATGCCCAACGTGATTTTGGAATGGATGCGGCTCGGCAGATTGGATTCGATTTTGATCGTGGTCGGCTCGACGAGGCGGCCCATCCGTTTTGCAGCGGGTTCGGGCCGGGCGACTGCCGGCTGACGACGCGCTACAACGAACACCATTTCCCTGGAGCGTTTTTCGGAACGCTGCACGAAGCCGGTCATGGCATCTACGAACAGGGGCTCGACAAGGCTTGCTTCGGGACGGCGATGGGAGAATCAACCTCGCTGGGCATCCACGAATCGCAGTCGAGAATGTGGGAAAATCTGGTGGGCCGAAGCCGGCCGTTTTGGCAACACTGTTTCGCTGAAGCACAACAGGCGTTTCCCGAGGCGCTCGGTGATGTGTCTCAGGACGACTTCTACGAAGCGATCAACGATGTGCGCCCGTCGTTCATTCGCGTCGAGGCCGACGAAGTCACTTACAACCTGCACATCATGCTGCGGTTTGAACTGGAGCAGGCGCTCGTTTCAGGTGACTTGGAACCCGCGGATGTTCCCGGGGCGTGGAATGAGAAATTCTCGGCGTACTTTGAAATCCGTCCGCCGGACGATGCGCGCGGTTGCCTGCAGGACATCCACTGGAGCGGCGGAATGATCGGTTACTTCCCCACCTATGCGCTGGGGAACATGTACGCTTCGCAAATCTTCGCCACCGCGCGCGAGGCGCTGGGCGATCTCGATGCACAGATTGCCCGGGGAGAATTTGAACCGCTCAAGCTCTGGCTCAATGAAAACATTCACCGCCAGGGACGGCAGTATCGCGCGGGTCGGCTCGTCGAGGTCGTCACCGGAAGCGGTCTGTCACATGAGCCGCTCGTCGAGCACCTGCGCACGAAGTTTGCCGACATTTACGAGTTCTAGTGAAAATTCCAGTCGCCATCCCAAATCCCGGTGTGGCGGAATACGGCGCTGCATTTAGGGGACACGCGTCGCTCATCAGAGGGTCTTGGAATCACTTATAGAGGGGTAGCGGGCGGAATGTCGCTGAAAGACGACTTTAGAAGACTCACGGCAATTCTCTTCGTCGCGGTCATCGCGACGTTCGCGCTGAAATTGTGGATCGGCTCGGGCGCGTTGGCTGACCCTCGCTTTGGGCTGACTCCCGGCAAGCTGCCGCCATCGATTCACGCCGCCGGCTGGCTGAATGGAGAACCACCAACGACGAAAGAACTCAAAGGACGAGTCCACGTCGTAATCGCCTGGGCGACTTGGTGCGGTATCTGCTGGAACGAGACGAAAGAGCAGGTTCAGGTCTATCAGGAATTCCGCGATCAAGACGTTACGTTCATCGGACTGACGGACGAAGCGGGCGGCGACCTACCGCGTGTCAAACAATTCGTCGAACGAACGGGCATTCCCTGGGTCAACGGTTACGGGGCCGTCGAAACACTGCGACAATTCGGCGTCGCCGAGAGCCGACCCGGCGTGTGGGTCATCGGAGCCGACGGAAAAATCTCATGGAACTACGGTACACCCGGGGAGCTACGCGACGCCATTGAACGCGCGGTCAAGGCCGCCGGTTGAACGGGCGGCGAGTCGCTTCTTAAAGGATTGTGCCCCGCCCATCGTCGAATCTGACCTCGCGACGAGTGGCATCGAATCGAAACAGGGCCTAACCGACTGGCCGGCCAAGCAAAGCGACAAGCTGAGGGATCAGTCTCCGGAACGCGCGTCCCCGATGACTGAGCTGTTGTTTGACCTGCGGGCTGAGTTCGCCAAACGTGCGGTGATACTCGGGGATCAGAAAATAGGGATCATAGCCGAAACCGTTCGTGCCACGCGGCTCGGGCGCGATACGTCCACGGCAGCTTGCCTCGACCGTCAACCGAATATCGCCGTCGGAATCAGCGACCGCCACGCTGCACACGTAGCCGGCGCCTCGCTTCGGCTGAGGGATGTCAGAAAGAGCAGCGATGAGTTTCTCGTTGTTGCGCAAGTCGGTGGCCCCCTCGCCGCTAAAGCGAGCCGAGTAGACTCCCGGTGCGCCGTCGAGCGCATCAACCATTAACCCGCTGTCCTCGCCGATGGCCCAAAGCGACAAGTGTTTTGCCGTCTGGTTGGCTTTCTTGGCGGCGTTCTCGGCAAACGTGCTGCCGTCTTCGATGACATCAGGAACGTGATCGAAGTCAGCCACGCTCAATACGGAGATAGCGTGCGGCGCAAGCAGGTTGTGAATCTCGCGGGCCTTCTTCAGATTGCGACTCGCCAGAACGATTTTCGGCTGAGAAACGGGCTCACTCATAATCGAGAGAGTGTCTCGCTCCCCGCGCTGGCTGTCAAGCGCGCCGACGAGGCCATGTCTCGCGTTGCTGTAGCAGCTTCCGATGCAATTGAAGCTGAAATGCGAGTATCTCTGCGGTTTCGTCAATCGATCGAGAGCCGCGGGATCTCCATGAGCCGCGGCTGCGGATCAAAGATCCAGTTTCTTTGAGCCGGTACGCCGGGCCCAATTTGCGCCGGAATGGTCATTGTTTCGGCCGTTAGGACGTGTTGCCCGGTGCCGGGATGTCGCCGCATCTTCGCTCCAAAGTCCTTGACCGTCTGTAGAACCCGAGGATCATTGGGCGAGCCAAATGAGCCCACCGTCACCAATGAACGATGCTGATCGTGCCAGACGTAGGCTTCCAGGGAACGACTCCGCATGGTTTGGGCGAGTTCCCAGGCATTTCTGGCCGCCGTGTCTAAGGAACCGCTGATCTCTTGTCCTTCAGCGGTTCGCGCGTCGTCTTCGTTCTGCAACGTGACGGACTTGCCGTAGAACGATGCAACGACGACGGTCAGCCGCCCATTGTTTTCCAGCAGTGAATACTCGGCGTTGGAATTGAGTTTCAACAGCAGCGGCCCCATTTGTTTGCGTCGTGCCTCTTCGGCCGAGAGCAATGGATTAATGGTCAAGTGCGCGCCGCTGAGCGGACCAGGGCGACCGACGGTCTTTCGATAGATGCCGCCCGTCTTTGTTATCACTTTGTTGATCGACAAGCCGGGTCGCTCAAGTTTCTTGTCGACGGCCCGCAAGAACTTGGGGTGGAATTTTTTTACAGCGGCAACCCGCTTCTGAGCTGATCTGCTGTCGGACGACTCGAAATTTCCGGCCAGGACCGCGACGCCGCCGTCGCGAGTACGATGGTTCTGGCGCCGATTGTTCCTCGATCGCTCATCCGGGCTGAGCATTTTTTCTCTGAGAACGTCTTGGGTCACGACGTACGCAGGCAGGCCCTTCATCCGCAATTCGTACACCAACTCATCAGCGGCTTCTTGGGGAGACATTCCCGCTGTCCGATTCTCTTCCTCGACTGGAGAGAACGTGGCAACCATGATCATCCACGGCCCGTGGACCTTGTCCAGGCGGTGTTGCTGACCGCGAACTGGCTTCTCGATTCCTTTGCGACGAGCCCGACGCGCCTCCGACGGCTCGGACAGGCAACACAGGCAAAGAGTTACGACGACCAGCGATCCGAGCAGACGATTTGTGATTCTCACGACAGACTCCATTTTGACGCGCACTGCGCATTCGCATGGCACGGGGGCAACATCAGCCCCAGCGGAAACGGTCGAATGAGAGCAGTGAGAGTCGGGAGAAATCAGACAGGGGAAAACGAGAGGCCGGGATGTTAGCAGCAAGCAGAATTCGAGTCTAGAGGTATCGCGACGACACCAATTTCCGGGCTGTTTTCGGCGATCGAATGCGAATTCCGCACGAAGGGCCGCTGTTTTTCCGCTCCGGTCAAGCCATCCATCACGGACTCCCAATATCGACGTCACACGAGAGCCGAGCTCGTGACGCGGTTTTGGCGGTCTTTGACTCAGCGTCAATCGAAAACGCCACTCGCCAAAGGGTTTTGAGACAACTCAAAACGGCCAATCTGAACCCAGTGTTTCCCGCTGAATCGTAGTCAGACGGGCAATTCCGGCTGTGGCGAGTTCGACCTGCCCGTTGAGCAGTTCGCGAGAGAACGTCCGGCCTTCGGCCGTCCCCTGAATCTCGACGAATTCGCCGCGCCCCGTCATGACGACGTTCATATCGACCTGAGCCCGGCTGTCTTCAGAGTAGTCGAGGTCGAGCAGCAACTCATCTTCGAAGACTCCGATGCTCACGGCTGCGACGCTGTCGATTAGCACGGGCCGATTCGCCGGCAGCGCATCGCGAACGGAGGCCAGCGCATCGGCCAGCGCGATGAAGCCGCCAGTGATGCTGAGTGTGCGCGTGCCGCCATCGGCTTCGACAACATCACAATCGACGGTAATGGTACGCGGGCCGAGTGCCTCGAAGTCGACGATGGCTCGTAAGCTCCGACCGATCAGACGCTGTATCTCGCTACTGCGGCCATCGATTTTACCGCGTTCGCGGCGCTTGCGGGGTGAGGTGCTCCCCGGCAACATGCTGTATTCGGCGGTCACCCAACCAGTCGGATTCTCATCGTTGGCTTTCCACGGAGGGACAAAATCGTCAACGCTGGCCGTGCATAGCACGGTCGTTCTTCCCGCCTGAATGAGCACGCTGCCCGCAGCAGACTGCGTGAACTGGCGACGGACCGTGACCGGTCGAAGTTCGTCGACCTTTCGATGATCGTGGCGCATTCAATCTTCCCGTGTTGATGGAGTTTTTTGAATTCCAATTCAAAACCCGGCTGTAGTCGGATTCGACGCTAAAAACAGCGAGCAATCGTTGCCCGCCAGAGGGTCTTGGGCCACTTCTAATCGTCTCGCAGAGCCCACACCAGAAGTCCCTTGGCAAGGTGCATTCGGTTTTCGGCCTGTTCAAAAACAATACTGTTTGGCGACTCCATTACCTCGTCGGTTACTTCCGTACCCCGTCGCGCCGGAAGACAGTGCATAAACTTGCAGTCCCGCGGTGCCTGCGACAATAGCGCCGCGTTGATCTGGTATTTCTCGAAGTCGGAGTTCCGAGAAGTCGTTTCGGCCTCCTGCCCCATGCTCGCCCAAACGTCGGTATACAACACGTCGGCATTTCGGACGGCGGCAGCAGGATCGTTCGTCACGATCACGTTCGATGTCGGAATTCGCTGTTTCACGTCGCCCAGAAAAGCGGGGCTCAATTCATAACCGACGGGCGTACAGATCGTGATCGGCATTCCGAACTGTGCCGTCGCGATCGCCAACGATGCAGCGACGTTGTTGCCGTCACCGACATAGACGAGTCGAACCCCGTCGAGCTTGCCGACGGCTTCCTTGATCGTCATGAGATCCGTCAGCGCCTGGCAGGGATGGAATTCGTCAGACAACCCGTTGATCACCGGGCAGCGCGCGTGAACGGCAAGGTCGTCTATCAACTTCTGCGAAAAGGTGCGGATGACGATCACATCACAGTAGCTGCTCAGCACTCGGGCGACATCCGGCAGTGATTCCCGCCCTTGCAGACCGGCATCCTTGCTTGAGAAGAAACTGGCGCTTCCACCGAGCTGCATGATCGCCGCTTCGAAGCTCACCCGCGTTCTCAACGATGGTTTGTCGAATACCAGCGCCAGAACGCGACCGGCGAGCAATGTCGGGCGTTCGCCGATTTGAAACTCGGATTTCAGATCGGCAGAAATTGAGAGAATCCGTTCCGCAGCCTCTCGATCGAGCTGATACAAAGACGTCAAATGCTTCATGATTACCAATACACTTTCCACAAGCCGGGAATGCTTCTCGCACTATTCGGACGGACGTCAGTTCGCGGTGGAACCGCATTTACGACGTCGTCGGCCAATGACGCCTGATGTGATACCAGTGGCCGCATCGCCGCTTTTATTGGGATCGTCGCGAAAAGCTCTCCTTTGAATTCTCATATCTCGTCAGCCATTTCCTGCAGCACGGTTGCGATGATTTGGCAACCTTCGTCGACCTGATCGGCCGTCACATTGATTGCAGGCAACAGACGCAGGACGGTATCGTGCGTCGCGTTGACGAGCAGCCCTCTCTCCATACACTTCCCGACGGCAGGTGCCGAGGGAATCGTAAGGTCGATGCCGATCATCATTCCGCAAATGCGCAGTTCGCGGATGATCGGCAATTCACTTTGAAGCGCCTCGAGCCGAGAGCGAAATCGCTCGGACATCGTACGGCAGTTGCCTAGCAGATCATCCTCTTCGATCATTCGCGCGGTGGCGATTCCGGCTGCCATTGCCGGCGGATTCCCACCGAACGTGCTGGCATGCGTCCCGGGCCGCAGACTGGGCGCAACGTCTTCGGAGGCAATGATTGCACCACAGGCCATTCCGCCGGCCAGCCCTTTGGCCAGCGTCATGATGTCCGGCTGCACGTCCCATTGCTGATAGCCGAACCAATTGCCGGTGCGCCCCATCCCAGTCTGCACCTCATCAAAGATCAACAGGCAGCCGTTCTCGTCGGCGATCTGCCGTAAACCGGCTAGAAAACCGTCGTCGGGAATATTGACGCCGCCCTCACCTTGAATGGGTTCGACGAGAATCGCGCACGTCTCGTTGTCGACGAGTTCGGCCGTCGCTTCGAGATCATTAAACGGGGCGTATCGGAACCCCGCCACGAGCGGGCCGATTCCCTCATGATATTTGGGTTGACCGGTCGCGGTAATCGCCGCAAGCGTCCGGCCGTGAAAGCTGTTCTCGAATGTGACAATCTTGCGGCGATCTTCGGAACTGTTGAGCCGTGCGAGCTTGATCGCGCCCTCGATTGCCTCGGCACCGCTGTTGCAGAAGAACGCCTTGCCGAAACCGCGGGTCGAGAGAATCTCGGCGAACTGCCCCTGGGCTTGCATGTACCAAGTGTTCGGCACGTGGATGAGCTGAGCGACCTGCTCCTGAATGGCTTCGACGACCGGTTTCGGACAATAGCCGAGAATGTTGCACCCCCAACCGGGGAACAGGTCCAGAAATCGGTTCCCCTCCGCATCCCACACATACGAACCTTCACCGCGAACAAGGCTCACCGGGTAGCGGGTGTAATTGGGAATCACATACTTCTCAAACAGGCCGATTGTGTCTTGGCTGCTCAGTTCTGTCGAAATCACCACGTGTTACTCCTTGCCAGGTTTTCTTACGGGGAACAATCGCGTTTGCCGCCAAATCAGAACCGACACGCGGTTCACTGGGTTGGTTCGCGCTTTCGTTCTCCAAGTCTCCAGATGCCGATCTTCGGAATGCACTCAAAAACGTCGCGGCACGTCTGCCTTGATTGAACAACGCATGAGCCGGTGACTCGTAACGTTTCGTACTAATGAACGTATCTCGCTGCCCGAATCAGCGCCCTAACAAAGGCACGAGAAGCCGTCCAGAAACTCGATTGTGATGAATTTTGACGCTACAAATAAAAACGTACCCATTGCCCAACGGAGGGAATTGGGACCACTTCTAGCAGACGATTTCCGTACCGACACCCGTGTCTGAATAGATTTCGAGCAACACCGAATGCGGCATCCCCGCATCAACGATGTGAACCTTACGAACTCCCTCGGTCAACGCCTCGAGCGCTGCCTCGACCTTGGGAACCATTCCCGCTTGAATCGTTCCGTCGGCGACCAAGTCACGACACGACTCTGCATCGAGATGTGAAATACGCGATTCGGATTTCGCGTGATCGCGATAAATCCCCGGCACGTCGCTGAGAAAGACCAGTTTTTCGGCACGCAGCAACCCGGCGACGGCCGCAGCGGCGGTATCGGCGTTGACGTTGAGCTTCTTGCCTTCTCGGGTGAGCGCCACCGACGGAATGACGGGAATCTTTTCCGATCGGCATATTGTTTCGATGAGTCGCGAATCGACGTCGGTCACCCGGCCAACCGCGCCCAAGTCAACCGGTTCACCGTTATCGCCCGTCAACGTCAACTCTTCGCCAATGAGGACGTTCTGGGTCGCAAAACTCAAACCGGCCGCTTCACCACCCATTCGCCGAATCGCGTCGACAAGCGACGGACAGATCTCTTCCGCTAATACGCGCGTCGCGATTTCGAGCGTCTCGTCATCCGTGTAACGCCGACCTTGAACGAACTTCGGCTCGATGCCGGCTGACGCCATCGCCTGGCTGATCGATTTCCCGCCTCCATGCACGAGCACCGGCTTCATGCCGACCGATTCCATGAAGATCAGGTCGGTCAACAGCCCGTTGACAGCATCAGAGTTGTCTAGGGAACTTCCGCCGAGCTTGACGACAACGTACCGCCCGCGAAATCGCCGGATCCAACCCAGTGCCTCAAGTAGCACGCTCGCCTTGCGAATTGCCTCATCCAACGGGGATGTCTCCGGCCAAAAGGGGAAACTCCCGATTTTAGACGCTCGATGACGCGTGTCAATTCCCGCCGCCCGGCGATGTCAGGTTTCGAGCCCGATTCGCGTTCGCAAGACGTCTAAAGCACAATCGTGTACGAATTGGAGAACAGGGCCCACAGCCTTCGCAGGGCGAAATACTCGTTGTAGGGTCGATCGTCGGTAATGGCGATGTCGGTTCCGTGCCATAGTTTGTAAGGATCGTGCTCACGCTCGTTGTCCAAAATTCGCTTGACCATCACGCTGGCAGGATATTCTGCCGACCATTCGACCAGGTCTTCGCGAGCGGCTGCGGGCATGCGATCGATCATCTGTTGGACGGACGGCTTGTCAATGGGCTCGTTCGAAGCAAGAAAATGCCAGCCCCAATCGGTCTGGGCGCGTATAGCACGCACATGAGGAAACGAATTCGTCAATGAACGGACGACGGCACAAAAAGTTTTCCCATCGCCCCCCGGAAACCACTGATGAAGAATTCCATCGGCGGAAAGACGCTGCTTGACCAACGCATAGAATTCTTCTGAATAGAGTAAGCTTGAGCCGGCGGCCTCAACCGGAGGAGGGGGATCGAGCGTCACCACGTCGAACGTCTGTGTTGTGCGTTTTAAGAACCGTCGTCCGTCATCAATGACGATGTTGCCCCTCGGATTTTGCAGGACCTGCTGAGCGTCGTCAAAATAGAATCCGAACGAATCTCGCACGCTCGGAATGAGTTCGACGGCTGTCACATCAATATCCCACGTTAGCAGCGATCGATAGGTGGCCCCCATGCCGAAACAGATGACGAGGGCCGACTCGGGCTTTCTCGACATGAACGCCAACGGCATGTGCGCCATGATCTTCGTGCTCGCCGTGATTGCGGTGATCTCCTTGCCGTTGACGATCAGCCTCTTCTCCAGACCCTCGCCGAACGCAATGACGGTCGCGGTGTGGTCGCGGCGGATCGTGGCGCCGCCGTCCGTGAAAGAGGTGCCGTACTTCGAACTGTACGCTTCGTAACTCGTGCTGTAGACAATCGCCATCAACACAGCGGCTGCTACGACCGCTTGAATCTGGGTTAGATTCCGGTTGGTCGTCTTGTCGCCTGACCGCCACATCAGAGCCAGCAATACCGTGGGAATCGCAAGAATGATCGTCGACCATTTCACACCAACGGCGGGCAACAAAAGATATGACGCACACAACGGGCCAACGATGCTGCCGACAACGTTAATTGCGTACGCACGCCCCGCCTGTCTGGGACGTCCCAGAGAATACTCGTCGATCAACTTCGGGGTCAGGTATCCCAGCAATCCGCAAAACGGCACGATGCTCGCTAACACTAACAGTTTGTTGAGAATCGAATCCGTATCGGCTGCATGAAACCGCGGATCCGCACAAACAATCTGGAGGAACGCTGCGGCGGCCACCATGTTGAGCAACATTTTCGTCGTCACAACGCGGCCTACCGCCAGATGGCTGCGATACCATTTCGAGCCGATCCACGTCGCCAGCAAGTACGTGAACAGTAAGCTTGCAAACGAGTAAACCTGCGTCTGGAGGACGGGTGTGAAGGCGCGCGTCCAGATGACCTCCAGCGACATGGAAATGAAACCGGTTGTCAATAGGATGAGCGGTACCATCCTGCGAACGTTGGCCGGTCTCGTCTCCGCCTGTTCGATAGGTTGAAGCGGCTCTACGTCCGCGGGTGTCTCGGAGTCCGCTGTCTGCGCGCGACTGCTGATGCCGATTCGAAGCCCGATCGCCGCGACGGCAAAATTCCCAACTGCGCCGATCAACAGCGTATTCCGAAAACCAAGCAATTCGACGAGGACCAGCGGCGTCAACAACGTTCCACATAACGCACCCGCTAGATTCGCCAGATACAGAAAGCTGAAACTATTTGACGGATCGCTGCTTCGCTGGCGCACAAACGCCATCATGAGCGGAAACGTCGTTCCCATCGCCGTACAAAACGGGAGAATGGACATCGCAATGACGACCGCCGAGAGCAGCAGGTATTGTGTCGAATCCATCTCGCCGACCGGCAACAGCAGGTTTTCTCCGAATACGAAAATCTTAGGAACGGCGAAGGCCCCAATACCGATTACGGCTTCAGCGGCCGCGTATAAGAACATCGCGTGTCGCATCGAGCCACGACGGCGTTCCGACATCAACAAGCCGGCCCCCCAGGAACCCAGCGCCAGACCCAACATGAAAACGGAAATGACCAGCGACAATACCGGCGTGACGATTCCAAACGACGCAAACGCCAGCCGCAACCAGACGACCTGATAGAGCAATCCGCAGAACCCGGATGCGAAAAACAAGAGAAACAAGACTCTTTTCAATGGCTGCGGCATTCTGTCATTCTCCGGTCGTCATGCGATGATCTCGGCGTGCCAAGTCGAGATCATGTTCGGTCATCAACTGCGCGAGTTCGCGGAATGTCACACGAGGCTCCCACTCCAGGGTGGAGCGCGCCTTGCTCGAATCGCCGCACAGGGCGTCCACTTCCGCCGGCCGGAATAGATTCGAGTCGACCTCGACGTACTCGTTCCAGTCCAGATCAAGATAGCCGAACACCTCATCCAGAAACTCGCGGACGGAATGCATTTCCCCCGTGGCGATGACGAAGTCGTCGGGCTGATCCTGTTGCAGCATCCGCCACATCGCCTCGACGTAGTCACCGGCGAAACCCCAATCTCGTTTGGCATCCAGGTTTCCCAGCTTGAGTTTTCGCTCCAAGCCGAGCTTGATTCGCGCCGCGGCACGGGTAATTTTGCGAGTGACGAAACTCGCCGGACGTCGCGGCGACTCGTGATTAAACAAAATGCCGTTGCAAGCAAACAACCCGTAGGCTTCACGATAATTGACCGTCTGCCAATAACCAAACACTTTCGCACAGGCGTACGGGCTTCGCGGATGAAAGGGCGTGCGTTCATTTTGCGGAAAGTCGTCGACCAATCCGAACATCTCACTCGAAGCAGCTTGGTAAAAGCGGACGTTTCGACCGGTGCGTCGTTCGTGCTGCCTGACCGCTTCGAGCAACCGCAACACACCCAAACCGGTCACGTCGGCCGTGTAGCAGGGGAGTTCGAAGGAACGCTTGACGTGCGATTGGGCGGCCAAGTTGTAGACTTCGTCCGGCTGAACGTCGTCGAAGATCTCGCCGAAATTCGAACCATCCGACAAATCGCCCAAGTGTAGCGTCGTGGGCAACCCCTGAGATGCCTGCGGCTCACAGGCCACAACGCCATGCACGTCATAGTCACGTTCCAGCAAAAATTCGGACAGGTACGATCCGTCCTGACCGTTGATTCCGGTTATCAATGCAACACGCTTCACAGATGATCTCGCATAACAGGTTGTGGCAGGGGAGATGTTCGGAATGCTCGCCGCTCGTCGAACCCCGCCTCAAAAGATAGTTTGGCGCGGAAGCGCCCACTCACGGCTCAAAAGGTCGCCGACAAGCCGCTGCGTCCAATCTAGCAGCCTTGAGGCTCCGTCGCACCCGACGGGCAAGACGATATTTCGTTTTCCGGTAGCGGCTCCAGATGCGATTGAGACTGAAATACAAGTATCAAAGTCACTACGGTTAGGTCAAACGCGCCCTAACGAACCCCCGGCCGCTCAGGAACATGATAGATAAAAATGGAATAACCGATGCGCGCCCTAGGTTTGAGCGTGCGAAACACGCCGAACTCGTGCGGCCCAACCTGCCCAACCGTTCCATCCGGCTCTCGTATGGTGTGCGGTCGCCCCATGAGAAAATTTGTGCTGATTGCATACCAACCCGGTTTGACTGCTTGTCGCGAAGGAACCACATCCGTTTGTCGCCAAGGAATGAAGTAGTCGATGCCCAGTTCGGACGGGGGCAACATGCCGAAATAGGCCAAGCCGATTTTGTTGATGTTGTTTTCGTCGACGTAGTGTTTCAAGCCTCGCAGATCCTGTCCCCAATCGATATTCGAATCGATCAGGTGAGCATGTCCATTAACCGGTCCACCGGCGAGTTCATTGAAGTAGGCCAAGTGATGTGGATGAAATCGAACCGAGAGCGGAGTCAAAACCGCGAGCACCGCAATCATCACGCAGCGCGCTGGATATTGTTTTCGATCGAACCAGCGGGCCGATTGCCCCGCGAACAGAACCAAGAACGGCAACACCGGCAGCAAGTAGCGGATTCCCAATTGCATGCCGGAACCGCTGGCAATGAGAAACAGCAGGGCTACCGGTAACAACAAGACCAGTTGACGGCGCAGTAGCCGGCGTTTCCCACCCGGCATGACGAGAAACAGCGCGGTGAGCACGATGAAGAGTTGCGTCGCATGCGGAATCTTGTACCACACAGCCATCAGGTTGTAATGCGGGAACCCTTCGACTTGCAGCTGTCCGTCAAGATAAACGGGGTGGGCACTCTCCATAATGTGCCGCTGGCGATCAACGCCCTCGACGTAATCACGTGGAAATGGGACCGGCACGCCGCCGAGCGGTTCCTGCAATCCACTCAACTTCGAAAGAGCCTTGCTCCCGAATTGGAAACTTTCGAATGCAGAAAAACTGCCTTGAAAGAGATAACCGGCATTCAAGACGAACAGGCTCAACAAGAGCGCGACGCCCCACTTCGACAGATTGCCGCCACGATTTCCTTTGTTAATCTCATCGTTCCCAATTCTGACGGCGAACCACAGCACGATCGCCAATGGATACAACAGGATCGACGTGAACTTGGCCAGTTGGGCCAGTCCTAAACACAAGCCGAACAGCGACGCGTTCCGCCACGTCGGCTGCCCGGCGAACCGCCAGAGAAGGTACAGCGTAGCGACGAAGAACAAAGCTGCCCCCAAATCGGTCGTGACCAGCGAGGCGCTCATCAGAAAGGTCGGACTTGTGGACCACAATAGCGTGGCGAGCAATGCAGCCGCGTCGCCAAACCACTGCCTGGCCCACACCGCGATGACGACGCCCGTGAGGACCGACAGAATGACGATCATCGATCGGCTCACGGCGTACAACCGATCGTAGCGCTCGCCGACCGACGAGACGAATATGTCGCCGATTTCGAACGCATCGGCGTCGGCGTTCTCTAAGTGAATTCTCTCACCACTTAAGAACAGCGGCAGCGCCGCCCACGCCCGCACGAGCGGCGGGTTCAAGTTGTCAAAGTGAAACCGCCCCTCGCTGAGGTTCAACAACCCGACGGGAAGATGCCAATACTCGTCGTGAGTGACCGTCAATCGCCGCGCGCAATCGAAGGCCAGACCGGCGTGCCCGCAGAGCATCAAGCCGACCAGCAACCAAAAAGCTCGGCTTTTCCCCGGCGCGGGCGCGCGATCGGACACGGCGCCCGGCGCACGATTCGATCGAGCCGTCGGTGTGTCACGGGAAGCATTCACGGCGACGCTCCCGGTGAAACGGGATTTTCGCTGAGTAGTTGTTCGAGAATGGCATCGGCGGCGATTGCGTGGGCCGCTTCGTTTGGATGCGCATCGAAGCGATTCACGGTCAGGTTCTCGCCCGCGTGTTCGCCCATGACCGGTTCGAGATCGAGAACGGGAATGCCTCTTGGCTGGCAATAGTCAACGATGATTTTGTGTGCGTCGCGAAACGGGTGTTCGTCGCCCAGCTTTTGCATAAAGGGAAACACAATCACCCTGAACTCAACACCGTCGGCCTTGCAAGCGGCCCGCATGCCATCCAGGTGAAGGCGAAAATACGTCCACGCTTCCGACCGATACGACTCATTCAGATAGGAAAAATAGTCGCGTACCTCCGGTCGAGTCGCCTGCACGAACCGAAAATACATCCAGTTCAGGAAGTACGTCTTCGTGAATAGGAAGGTGTGGGGCTGAGCATCGCGCAGCTGTGCCAGGTTTTGCTCGGTCCGCTTGTCGTAGTACTCGATGTCGTTCAAACAGATGACGTAGACGAACGTTCCGACGTCGTATTCTTTTTTCAAGACGTCGCGCAGCTTGCCCTCGATCTGTGCGATCTCGAGCCCCGGGCTCCCAAGGTTGGCAACCAGGTACTTCCCGGGAAACTTGCGATTGAGACCGGCCGCGACCCGGTCGGTGAATCGGTCGGCAATGTTCTCGATTCCATGGCCGACGGTGAAGCTGTCGCCGATGAAGCAGATTCGATGCGTTCCATCGGGCGTGTTGCGAAGAAACGGCTCGACGTCGCGATTGCCGAAATCGTTACGTTCCCGATCGATGTGCTGCTCGAACCAGCGCTTTGAGACATTCGTCATGTTGAACGCGTCGCTGTGATCGACGAAAAACGCGAAGAACGCCTCGCACCCGGTGAGCAGAAGCAATGCCATCCACGCAGAGAGTCCCAAATGGACCCAACGCAATCGCTTTGTCTGCCCTCGCAGCGTCCGGCGGCGGCGAAGTAACAACACGAAACACGCCACCAGCACGATAATCCACGCGCAAAAACCGAACAGATAACCAAGCGATACCGGCATCATCAGCGTCAACCATTACCCTTCTTGCACGTTATCCTCACGAATGGTTTCGCGTGTTTTGCGTTTGAGAACGATGAACAGCCCATTCGACTCGTCCGGTAACAGCTCCCATTGCTCGGGATGCTCGCGATATTCACGAATTTCGTCGGGCGTACGAATCTCGCTGTAGTGGTGCCCGGTGTCAATCACAATGTATTGGGTGTCGGGCGGGGCGCCCGTTTTGTTCTCGTTGACCTTTCGCGGATAGTTGCTGTAGTCGTACGAGCGCTCGTGATGTGTAAATCGCGGATGAACAAAATCGGTCGAGGCAACCCGGCTCGCTTGAGGAATTTTTTCGAAGACACGCGGAAACTGCTCGGCCCGTTCGCCCGGCACATAAAGGTTCTCCCAGTAGAGCCGCGATCCCGAATCCCAAAACGGTCGGCTCAGCGGCCCCAATCCAAAAAAAAGACCCGTTGCCACGGCGCTCGTCCACGAAAAGTAAAACAACCAAGGTATCGGCGGCTCGTTTACGGCGGACGTGCTCCGCTGATTCGTTCGGCTGTCGGCTGAATCGATTCGAGTGCAACGTCGACTCCAAACTCCCATTCCGGCTGCCGCCGCCCACAACACAATCGGCACCAGCGGCGCGTGGAAATGGTGACGGGGATCGTTGGCGATCTCATTCAAACACAACAAACCAAACAACGGCAACCCGACCGCCAACCGTCCGGACGACAACAGCGGTAGCGCCCCGAGCGGCAAGACGATCAACAACGCATAAAGCAGCGTGTCGATCGTCAACAACTCACCGAACAATACGCCCGGATTAGTAAATATCGTTTGAATAATCTCATTCACCGACCCACCCAACTTGCTGAAATAGCGAACGTAATGCACGGTTTCACCATCGCGAAACGAGGGGATGACGTATTTGACGACGAGAAACAGATAAGCGGTCGCACCGACCGCCATACTCCCACCCAACAGCCGCTTTCTGGCAGAGTTATCCGTCGACGGCTCTTCATCGGCCGATTCACCGGACTTCGAAACACGGCCGCCTGGAGTATGAGGACGTGTCGAAGCAAGCTGCCGCCCGGCGCTCGTCTGACGCAGCGCAATCCAGACGCCCAGCGGCGCGATGATGATCGCGTAATCTTCCTTGGCTGACAATGCGACCAACAACAGCAGAAGCATGCTGCGGTAGCGCCCCCGTTCGAGCTGATCCAATGCAAACAACATTGCCATGGCGCCAAAGGTAATCGGCCGAAACGTCTTGAGATCGATTTCAATGTCAAGATACTGCATCGGGAAGTAACACAGATACGTCGCGGCTAGCAGCGCGCCGGCCGTACGAGAACCGGTATGACGCCGCGCCATCCAAAAGACGGGAAGAGCCCCTGATGCTAGCGCCATCGACTCGCACAGTTCGAGAGTGGGGTGCGTGGGCCAAACGAGATAGATCGGCAGCAATAATAGATGCACCACTTGGATGTGCTCGCCCAAAAAGAGACCTTGATCGAGATACGACCGAAATCCCTTGCCGTGGGTGAGGTTCCAAAGGTGCTCCTCGTACATCGCCGAATCACCGTGAGGCACCAGCAGCCCTTCGTAGAGCTGCCAATTCATCCCGGTGAACACCACGACATACACGCTCACCATCAACCAAACGGCCGCGGGAACGCCGAAGGTGTGGCTTTGGTTGGCATCAAGGCTCTTCGGAAGAGGCCCGCTCTGTGTTCGTTGCGACAACGAGAAGAACGTGGCCGCCCAACCCGCCAACGATGCCGCGTACCAGAGCGAAGCCGTTCCCAGTATGAAGCCAGCTAGTCCGTCGACGTGCGCGGAGAACGAAAATATCCGCAACATCTCCCATGCGCCGGGAAGAAACCACCACAACCAACCACGAACTCCCCACACGCCCAAAGAATCACCAAACGACATTTCCGTCCGTCGAGAAATCCAGGCGCCGCCGGCCAACCAACACGCCAACGCGGCGAATGAGACGACGCCAAGAAGCGGGGTGAAGTCGACGTCGGCGACGATCATGCCCGCTTGCGGCTGCTCGACGTGTCCGCAGAGCGCCTGCACGAGGCGCACGTGCGCTGTGCCGCTGAGGAACTGCGAAGCCGTTGCCGAACTTCCCAAAACCGACTGGAGACTGAACGCGGTCAGCGAGCACGCGCCGACAAGGCAAGCCGCGCAGCTCGGCCAGCGTGAGACATTCGGTGTTGCGGCGGACCTGCGTTTTGACATCGGCGGTTCGATAGGCACAGACAAGAGGCCCCGGCATCGTGTCGGGGTGCTGGATTTTCAGGGCGGCTTTGCTTCAGTGTAGCGACGGCCGGGCCTCAACCATAGATTGGCGGCCGCTTCTTCCCTAAATCACTGATCCAGCTATAATCAGGGCGACGATCGACGAGTTGCACCGGTTGGAAAGTCTCGTCGTCAGTTGAACGGCGGTAAGCGATCGGCGTCGCGCGCCAACGAGCCGTCGATCAAGACAACCGTGCAACTTGTTCGATTCGATGTCGTACGGCCGTCAAGATCGAAGCGACCGCTTACCGGACACAGAAAATCTCAGACAGGGAAGTGATTGATGTCCCAAGCCGAGGAATACGCCGGCGGCCGCGTCTACTGCGCGGGTCCGTTGTTCAACCGCTCCGAACGCGGCGAGATGAGCGCGATTGCCGATTGCCTCGAAGCATCGGGCTTTCGAGTCTTCCTGCCGCACCGCGACGGCATGGAATTTCGACTGCAGATCGAATTGCTCGTCGGACGAGGCTGGTCCCGTGAGGTGGCGGGGCAGTTCCTGCATTCTGCCATTTTTGCTCTCGACATCTTTCAACTCTCCGAAGAGTGTGAAGCGATGGTCTGGAACCTCAACGGCAGGACCCCCGATGAAGGAGCCGTTTCCGAAGCGGCCATCGCCTGGACGCTTGGAAAACCACTCGTCGCCCATACCGATGATGCACGTTCGTTAATCGACGGCCGGCTCAATCCGCTGTTATCGGGGTTGGTCGATTTCGAAACGGTCGATGACATCGCGAAAATACCGGACGCCCTGAACCGCGCCATTCAACAATCTGACAAGTTGAAGGCTAATTCAACATTGCCGGCAAAGGTCCGACGGACCATTGAAGCCGGGCGGCAACTATGGAACACGCTTTGCCGTCACGATGCGCTCAAAGACGGAGAACGAGTCGCCGATGCCGTTGAAGAGTTGTTTGGTCCGGCGAAGGAGCCGTCCGTCGGCCCCTGAAGCCGCTGCAACCAGGTGTCCCACGTGATCCATCGAGTTGAGATGAGTGCCGACTGATGCGCAACCCGTATTCAGACATTCCTGAACTCGCCTCCGCCGATGGGGCACCCGGGCTGATCCGTATTCCCGTCGAACAAGACGTGCCGTTCACCGACCGCGTTCGGGCGCTGGTCGACACTGCCGAGTTTCGCCGGCTGGGCCACATCACGCAGTTGGGGCTCACGTCGCTCGTTTATCCCGGCGCAACGCACAATCGTTTCGAACATGCGCTCGGTGTATTTCACAACGCCACTCGTTACCTGCAACAACTGGGAAAAGACGCTCGCTTTCGCGAAACGGTCGACCCGCATTCCGCAGAAGTTCTGCTGGCCGCTGCCCTACTGCATGATCTGGGGCATTGGCCGTTTTGCCATCCGATCGAAGATATGTCGCTGCCCGGGCTGCCGCCGCACGAGCAGTTCGCGGCTGAGTTTCTTGCGCCGAACAGCGAACTGGCCCAGGTGCTGCACGATGAATGGCAGATTGACGCCGATGAAGTTCTGGACGTGCTCGTCGCGCGAACCGATTCGGCGGCCATGAGGCTCGTGCGATCGATACTCTCCGGGCCGATCGACATCGACAAGATGGACTATCTCGACCGCGACAGCCTGCACGCCGGCGTGCCGTACGGGCGAAATTTCGACAAGAGCCGGCTCATCCAATCGCTGTTGGTGAACGAAGCGGGCGACGGGTTGGCAATCAGCGTCAAGGGCCGGACGGCTGCCGAGCTGATGGTTTTTGCACGATACGTCATGTTCAGCGAAGTCTACTGGCATCACGCCGTTCGATCGGCCACGAGCATGTTCGCGCGTGCCTTTTTCGAGTTACACCACCGTCTCGACCTGAAGGACTTTTTTCAGAAGAGTGAGCCGGAAACCATTGCGATGCTAGAAAGCCACGCCAGAGGGACGGACAGCGAGCCGCTCGTCGAGGGAATCTTCGGACGCCGGCGGCAGCTCTATAAACGCGTTCGCGAATACAGCCTGTACCAGACCCCCGACGTCTACCGCCGGTTGGCGCGGCAGCCGTATCCGTTTTTGGCGCAATGTTCGGGAATTCTCGTCGATCGACTCGCCGGCCGGATGGGCAAAACAATGTCCTCGACCGACATTTTGATCGACGCGCCGCCGCCGCATCGCGAAATCGAATTTCGAGTGGACATTTACTACCCGAAGGAAGATGTCTACCGTCCGCTGGCAGAGGTCTCGCCGGTCGTCGAGGCGTTGGCCCGCACCCAGTTTGACGATTATGTGAAGCGCGTTCGCGTCTTCGCCCATCCCCGCGTGAGTCAACAGATCGCAGAACTTGCAGATTTCGACGAGCAACTCACAACAGCCGTGAACGCGACACTGGAAATTTCACAGGACGTCTGATACCTTACCGAGCCTTGATGGGCAGCGTGCTGCCCCGTGAGCGCGTTGCCGTTTTTGAGGTATCTGACCCAGCTATGTCGATTCAAATGTCACAGCCGATCAGCGGCGTTAGCGCCGGCACCGAGCGAGAATTGATGACAGTTTACCCGTCCATTTCAAGCTCTTTTCTCGGAAAGCTGCTCGGCCAATTGTACAATTCCATTCCCATCGGCTTGGCCGGCGTGAAGGTCTCTCACCTCTTGTTTCCGCTGCCGACGAGCCCTATTGCGTTGGCGTTGTATTTCCTCGAGAAGATCTTTGGGCGGAAGTACACTCTAACAAACCGGTCGCTCCAGGTGTGGTCATCGCTCGGAAAGCGGATGCGTCGGACGATTGCGCTGGCCGACGTCGGCGACGTCCTGGTCAACGAGGTTCCCGGTCAGGCGTTCTACAAGGCGGCCGACCTGGTCATCCTCGCCTCCGACGGCAAGCCGATACTGACTCTGGACGCCGTGCCGCGTGCGGAGGTCTTCCGAGAAACGATCCTCAAGGCACAGGCGGCCCGGATGCAAAGTGACGCGACGCTTGCGAACATCGAAGCGCGGCAACCGGCTTAAGCGCTCAGCCGATCAGTACAACGGAGAATGCGCTCGTCTTGTGTGAAGGCGCTGCGTCTGGACGGCATGACGTCGCTAGATCCCGATCGGGATAACTGCGGCGGCTATCGGACGATGTTCGGTCTTTGAATATCGTCTCTACGCCGCCAGAACCCGCTACACGTATATCGAATACGCTCTAGTCGTCGATACCGAGCCGATACTTCATTTGCTGAAACTGGTCGGCGAATTCGTCGCTCGACGAATGGACGTGCTCGGCTTCTGTGATGAACTTGAGATCTTCGTTGCACTCGATCGAGTAGTCGGCGAGAGTTTCCTCGAAGACGCTGAGGTCTTGCCCGTACATGATGATCAGCTTGTGTTCGTCAAACTGAACCTCAAGCGGAATCTTTGGATTCAATACGGCGATGCCACAGCACCCGTCATCACGCAGCATGTCTTCGTAGTCCCACAACGTGCTCTTGAGAACCGGCAGGTCGATGTGCTCGCGGTACAGGTCAACATGCCCGGGGTTGTCGGGGTCGTGGCTCGATTCGACGACCACGTCCACGCTATCGCCCATGGGGTCGAGCAGGTCCAGGAACAAGTCAAGGATGTTCTCCCGCGACGCGGACGCCATCAGCACGGGAATGCGAATGTCGTTTTCGCGATCCTGAAACACGTCATGCCGGTAGCCCGCTGAGGGCACAACCTGTAAATCGTAAGAAGGACGAACCGCATCGGTCAGCATGAAGCTGCCGTAGCGCGCGACGTTCAGGTGCGCTTCCAGCTGATCTTCCGTCAGATCCAGAAAGCTGCTCTCGTCTCTGGCGACCTGACCGTCACGGTAGGTGTTTTTCAGGAATCGTTGCAAGAAGCCCATCTCTCTCTTCCCCTCTGTGGCCGATGTTTTCGTCGTAGCCGGCCCACACGTTGTCTCAACATGCCTCGGTTGCGACGGTCGATCCACCACAAGTTCAGGCACACCCAACTGTAGCTCACATTTTGAATCGAAAACCGGTCGGCTTTTGAAACGGTGCAGAAATTCGCCGTTTCTTGCGGGTCGAAATCGGACAGGCGCGACTGAGTTGAGCTGGGAAATGAGTCAAACTGCCCGATTCTGACGGTCGGGAAAACGCACGATCGTCACATCCCGAACAGGGCCGCTCATAGTCGTCAAATTAGGTCCATAGCGACTATCCGGACGACTACGGTGATCCCCGCTCCAACTTGCTCTTGCTGGGGTTTGGACGATGTGTACGATTACGCCACCACTGCATCGGCAGGAGGCAATTCCGAACCGGCCGCTTCGATCATTCACCTGAAAATGCTCAAGGAATGACTGCCGCACGAAACGATCTTGCGCCGTCCTTTGCGGAGGCCCCGGCGGCAATACGATTCGGTTTGGCGCAAACAATAATTGTCCGAAGAGGGGAGGCCAGCGTGGTCATTCGTATGAGACGATCTTTAATAACGCTGGGGGCGGTGTTCGCTTGCATCAGTGCGGGACTGCTCTTGCTCAGCCTCACGGCGGGCGAAAGTCTCACCGCGACACCGGTTTTCGGGCAGATCACGATCTCACCGAAGGTCAAACGCGCGGCGCCCCAACGCGAACAGAACACGCCAAATGCTTCTCGGACAGAGAAACCCCAGGTCGGTCCGCGGCGCGCGGGGCAGACTTCTGCCGATCATAGCTGGCATGTGATCGAACTCGACGGCCAGAGAATCGGCTACTCACATTCGCACTCCCAACGTGTCGACGACGACGGACCGGTACGCATCGAATCGAGCGAAGTCACGAAAATGGTCATCAAGCGGTTTGGTCAGACGATCTCGATGCAAACGCAACTTCGATGTACCGAAGCACTCGACGGAGAACTGCTGGCGTACGAGTTCGTGATGCAAAACCCGCCCGCCGACCCGACGCGATCCACCGGAATTGTCGAAGGCGAGCGGTTGAAAATCGAAACCACGGTTTCCGGAAAATCCCACCAGACAACGATGCCTTGGAATCATGCCAAATCGCCCACGTACCAGGATCGGCTGTTGCGCGAGTTCAGGCTCAAGCCGGGCGACAGCAAGAGAATCGACGTCTTCGCGCCTGAGTATGGAAAATTCGGCACGGCCTATCTGGCGGCGGAAGAACATCGGCAGGTCATGCTATTTGACGGCACGCAGCGTAAACTCTTAAAGGTGGTCATCACTCAGTCCTTGTTGCCGACCGCCCCCATACAGGCCTTCGTCGATGAGGCGGGAAAGGTGCTCAAGACGGAAACGGGGCTGCTCGGAAAAAGGCTGGTCTCCTACTCCGTACCGGAAGCGGAAGCCGTCAAAGCCATCGCCGGCGGAAACCTCGACATCGCCGTTGATTCGCTGGTTCGCGTGAAACCGATCCGCAAAGGCCATCTGTCGCAAAAAGTCGTCTACCGAATCAGAACTCCCCAGCGTAATCCCGCGGAGTTCATTATCGATGGCGATACCCAGAGCATTCGCCAAATCGACGACGAGACCATCGAACTTACGGTGACAACTGCAATCGCATCGAAAGACGCTCCCCGCAAGGTGGTCGCCGACGAGTACCTGATTTCTACCCGTTACTTGCAAAGCGATGACGCCCGTGTCGTCATGCACGCGCGAACGGCTGCTGCCGGGAATTCGTTACCCGCCGACGTGGCACTCAGGCTCGAACGATACGTGCATCGCAAAGTCAAGGACAAGAATTTTTCCACAGCACTCGCCTCAGCGGCCGAAGTGGCCAGAACACTCGAAGGCGACTGCACCGAACATGCCGTGCTGCTGGCGGCCATGCTACGGGCACGCAGAGTCCCTTCACGAGTCGCCGTTGGTTTGGTCTATGTCGAACGCATCGCCGCTTTCGGGGGACACATGTGGACGGAAGCGTGGATCAACGACCGTTGGATTCCGCTCGACGCGACACTCGGGAGGGGGGGAATTGGCGCTGCCCACATCAAAATGGCCCAGTCCAGCTTCGCCGACGATGCGCCCGCACCAGTCACGATGTTCTTGCCGCTGGTCTCCGTACTGGGCGAGATACAGATCGAAGTCCTCTCGGCGAAATAACCGACGCGTCGCCGGGCGGCTTCTCTTCAAAGCCTCTTCGGGCTCTCGCCCGCCATCGAAGGCTGCTCAAATGCCTTCAAAGGCGCGTCGCGCTATCCGTGTGCGGCGATGCGACCCATCTGGCGATTTGGCGAACACGACTTCGACCTCGACCACGAGACGGTCTCGCGCACGGGCAGTGCGTTGTCATTCTTACATCGGCTCAAGATCTCCAGCTTGTAGGAGTTTCAACACCAGACCAGTGAGAATTCCCGCCACGCGTTCCACCGAAACCGAATCCGAATCCGCAAATATCTCCAGCATATGAGGTTACGACGTGTCGACTGAAATACTTGACGGGGAACGACCCGATTGGCATCCCGGCTGCATTATCGGTTCAGCAGAGAGTGAAAAGACCCAGAGACCACAAGCTGTGAGCCGCCTATTCTGGTTGCCGCTGCTTGAAAAGAGAGAAGAGAGAGAGTTTTTCCCACCGGCCCGTGGAGACGGGTTGAATCACACCCCACTTCGGCACCCCTTGCCGACTCCCCATCAGGGCCGAGAGGATTCCCGCATCCTCTCGGTCCCTTTCCTTGCGCAATGGCCCGTTTTCCCGGTCGACGCTCTTTTTCATGCGCGCCGTCGACGGATTCGCCGATCAGAGTGGAATCCAAGTTTCATCTGAAAAAACAGCCTCCCCACAGCCGGCTTCCGCGAACTTCTCGCCCAACCGGCGTGTCGATCTAAAGAAATGATTGATGGACGCTGGGCCGTGGCATAAACTTATAGATAGAATGCTTGGCAAGTTTCTCAATCGAAAACTTCGAGATCGTGCGGACGATCGAAACGCACCACTCTATCGGCAGGCAGCCGGCAACTCGAAACACGACCCGACACCGCGCACTAGAAGAGTCAGAATTCGAACACACACTATTTTGGAGGCACTGGTTTTCCTTGGCTGATCCCAAACGTGAAGAACTGACCGTCCGGCAGAAAAGTGCCATTCTTGTGGCCGTCGTCGAACCGGGGAAGGGTGTCGAAAAGGAAAGCGTTTTGGACGAACTGCGAGGGCTCGTCAAGACGGCCGGTGTGCGGGTCGCCGACACGCTCGTACAATTTCGAGACAGACCACAACCCGCCACGTGTCTGGGTTCCGGAAAAATCGAAGAGCTCGCGCAACTCATCAAAGTGCACGACGCCGATCTCGTCGTTGTCGACAACAACCTGACGCCCGCACAGGGCCGCAACCTCGAGAAGCTGACCGACTCGGTCATCGTCGATCGAAGCGAGATCATTCTCGACATCTTCGCGACACGGGCGCGCACCTATGAAGCAAAGCTGCAGGTCGAATTGGCTCAGCTTCAATACTTTCGACCTCGGCTCAAGCGGATGTGGACCCACTTGGAACGCATCGAGGGCGGTGTCGGCACAGGGCGGGGCCCGGGTGAAAAGCAACTGGAAACCGACCGCCGCTTAATCGACAAGCGGATTTCCGAATTGAAACGCCGGCTCAAACAGGTCGACAAACGTCGCCGGCAAACCGTTGCAAATCGCAGCCATCTGACAACCGTTTCACTCATTGGCTACACAAACGCAGGGAAGAGCACGTTGATCAACGTACTCAGCGGTGCCGAGGTGCTCGTGGCCGACAAATTGTTCGCAACGCTCGACACGCGAACGCGTCGCTGGTCGTTGCCGCACTGGGGCGAGGTTCTGCTCAGTGATACCGTCGGTTTCGTACGCAACTTGCCGCATCATCTCGTGGCTTCGTTTCGCTCGACGTTGGAAGAAGCGCGGCAAGCCGACTTGCTGCTGCACGTTGTTGACGCTGCCCATCCGGAGGCAGAACGGCAGGTCGCCACCGTCAACCAGGTGCTCGATGAGATCGGCGTCGAACACGAAAATATGCTGTTGGTTCTCAACAAAATCGATGCCTGCCCCGATCGGTCGGTCGTCGACGTTCTGCGCGCTCATCATGCCAACAGCGTGACAGTGAGTGCCGCGTCGGGCGAAGGAATCGACCGTCTGCGCGATGCCGTTGCCGATCGCCTCTCGGATGGATACGTCGAAGCAGCCGTTGAAACGAACGTTGGCAACGGCCGGCTTCTGGCTTATCTGGCCGTGCATGCAGAAGTGACGAACACCGAGTACCACAACAATGCGCGCGTGGTCCTCAACTGTCGAATTGCACGCACGCACGTTGCACAGATCGACGGGAATGACGACACAACAGTCACACTTCTCTCGCCGGAAAACGGCAACGGTCGCGACTCGATCGCCACGTTCGAAAAAGAAGTGCGGGCCGGCTGACGGACACAAAGGGCACGAGAACCATTGACGCCCCGCGATAATTGACGCGAGGCGTTATTCGCTGACCGAACGGCCGGCGATTAGGTCTCTCACGGCTTGAACCGCTTCCTCAAGCAGTGGCTCGTCAGCAACAAGATCGATCACGCGGCGTGCCTTGTCGATGGCCTTCGCAGCCAGATGCGGAGCGCTTTCGGTGTCGCACATGTTGTCATAGACGTCGGCGAGTTTGACCGCTTTGACTCGCCAACCGGCCTCGGCGATCTGACGATCGTATTCTGCTTCGCGCTCCGGCTCAGGGAGACGCATGTCCTTGGTGAGCGCGGCCACAGCAGCGGCAACATCCGAACCGAACTGCTCGTAGAGCTCATCGTAGTCGGCCGGCGTGTCTTCCAGAACGTCGTGCAACAGAGCCGCACAGGTCGCGACGGGATCGTCGATCTCGAATACGAGCAGCAGCGTCATCGCCACCCGAAATGGATGGGCTACGTACGGAGTCTGGCCGTCCTTGCGCCGTTGGCTTTCATGCCGGCGGGCCGCGTACGAGGCGGCACGCTGCCAAGCCGAGGCAGATTCGGGCGTCACGTCATTCCTCACATGTATCGAGCGGTCAATGGATGTCTATTTGATTAGCGGGTTGCCGGAGGCTGGCTGGACAACATGACTAGCGCTTCCCGCACGCGTGCGATCTGTTCGGCAGTGACGGTGAGAAAAACATGCCGCCCGTGACCGCCCGCCGTGTGTCGCGCGAAGCCGTCCTGTCCGATCGTCAATTCGCCGGAAGACGATTTGCCAAAGTAGCTTCGATCAGGGCGCGCGGCGTACAGGACAGAAGTAAGATCCCAAGTCGGCCGGTCGTAGGGCATCTTGCCGTAGGCTTCGTAACCCTCTTTGAGCGGATGATGCGGCACGTAATCGAAGTCGCGCTCAATACTCGCAGCCGGATACAGGATCGACTTGCCAATTTCGTAGCCGCTGGCCACGATCGGCGTGGGCCACTTTGCGAATACGGTTCGGGCGGCTTCGAGGTCTTTCACCACGTTGTATTCTTTGAATCCCTTGGGGCGTTTTTCCCCGTAATGCCCTGCCATCATCGAGAGCAGGTTCACCTTCTTGGCCACGAGTTTGCGTCCGGGGAGCATCGAATGTTGGTCGGGCTGACTTTCTAACAGCCTTGCCAGGTTCGTCGAAAACCCCACGACGACAAAGGCCACCGAATGATCCGGCTGAGCGGCGAGAATCTGCCGCAACAGCTCCGTCGCGTCCGGGGTATCGTCTTCACCGGTCAAGTCGTGCGGGAAGCGAGGCTTGCCGTCGTCTGTCGCGAGAACCGTCGCCGGCAGAAACTTGCCCGGTTTGGGAGTCTTTCCGCCGTGAACACGTCCGACGGGAATGTCCGGCCGGCCGTAGAACGTGTTGACCAGATCGACGTATCGGGCGGCCAGCGCGTTATCCTTGCTGAGCGTGACGGCCAGCAGCTCGCATTCTCCTCGGCTCTCAAGCGAATGAATCATGCCCAGAGCCAAGGCATCATCGATGTCGTTCCCCATGTCCGTGTCGAAAATCACCTTCAACGGCTCACCGCCGCGTACCGGCTCCGTTGTCGCTAAAAACGCCAGGCACATCAGCAGCACACCGCACCAGCGCTTTCGATTAACCTGCATCCGGATCATCTCCCAGTGTTCGTTTCGTATTCGCGTAAGCCGCCTTTGGGATGGTACTGGATAGGCCCATGCTCCGGCGGCGAAACGTCGCCGGCCAATGTAGCACACTTCACCGAGTCATTACCAAGCCCACCACACTTGAACAATGGCACTGCCCGCGAGCGGCTTCGAATTCGACAGGAACTCTCGCTTCGGTAGTGGTACAGGTTCGATCGCGACTTTTGACGGTTGGTATCGGCCACGAAGTACCTTGATCGTACTCGTTCACAAACGCATACGGTTCGAATATTCGACGCCACAAGCGGCAGTACCGGAATTGGAGTAAGCGACAATAACGGAATCATTCGCGATCTTAGGGAGGCACCGGATTCGTCGTGTCCAACCGCCCGTAGTCCCTAATAACGCGGATGGGCTTTGGGCGTCAGTAGCCCTCAACCCACACAACGAATTGCTCCCCGCGCACCTTCGACTCGACGTAGATCATCGGCCGGTAGAAATAGAGCATCCATTTACGCTTGAACGTGCGGACCTTGTGATTCCATTCAGGTGTGAGCGCGCGGACCTCAGATGGGGTGAGCGGGCGGGCAAAAGCGTACGGTTTCTGTTCGTAGTCACTCACCCCAAAATATGACCCCACATACGTCGCCAGCAGCAACGTGACGATGACCCAAGGGGAGCGGAGTTTTCGGATCGCGTCCATGACGTGATTGTACCGGGAATGTCCAGCGGTTGAATCCGGATTTTGGGCGGCCGGCATTGTCGTCGCTAGAACCATGAGATGCCGGCGACGATCGACGGCGAAAAAACGGTCGATATCGCCCATCTGCGTAGTCAGCGGCGAGAAAGTCCAGACTGTGCCACTACACTCGCTTTGTTTTCCCGCATCGGCCGAGCCGGTATGATGTTGGTCCGGCGAGATCCCGTTCGGGATAACGGTGGCGGCGATCGGACGATTTTTGGTCTTTGAATATCGTCTCTACGCCACCAAAACCCGCTACACTTATGTCGAATGCGCCCTAGACGATGAACTTCGAACGCTCACCCTGATCCGATTCCTATTCGCGCCCGGTGACACGTTGGCGACGAAAACGTTGCCGCTCAGTTTTCACAGAACGGAAGACCATGTCCGAGAGTTGCTATTTAGGTGTCGATCTGGGAGCAGAGAGTGGGCGGGTGATTGCCGGTTTGTTCGACGGTACGAAAATCCGCCTCGAACAGCTGCACCGTTTCTCCAACGGTCCCGTTTCGATGGGCGGCTCGCTGCGCTGGAACGTTGTTTCGCTGTGGTCGGAGATCACCGAAGGACTGGCCCGCGCCGGCGTTCGGTTCGGTGATGCCGTCGCATCGGTCGGCGTCGACACTTGGGGCGTCGACTACGTACTCCTCTCAAAGACCGGCGAGATGCTCGGGCAACCGGTCCATTATCGAGATAGCCGGACGGCAGGCATGCTCGAAAATGCGTTCACACGAGTACCTCGCCGAAGAATCTTCGAAGAAACCGGGCTGCAATTTCTGGAGTTCAATACTCTGTTTCAGCTGTTGGCGATGCAGAAGACGAATCCGCAACTACTTGATTTAGCAGACCGGATGTTGATGGTGCCGGATTTCTTTCATTGGTGCCTTTCCGGAAGCCAGGTGGTCGAGTTTACGAACGCCACGACGTCGCAATGTTTTCATGCAGCCAAGAAAGAGTGGGCCTGGGACCTGCTGAGAGATTTTGAATTGCCGACGGACATATTTCCCGATGTCGTCGAACCGGGAACCCGGCTCGGCCGACTGCGAAGCGAGGTCGCGTCGCTCACGCGGTTGAATCGGATCGAAGTCGTCGCACCGGCCACGCATGATACGGGCGCTGCCGTCGCCGCCGTGCCGACCGAGCGGACCGGACGTGCCGACTGGGCCTACATCAGTTCGGGGACCTGGTCGCTCATGGGCGTCGAACTTCCGGGCGCGATACTCGGCGATCGGGCGCTCGAGCTCAACGTCACCAACGAAGGGGGAATCGACGGCACCTATCGGCTGCTCAAGAACATTACGGGCCTGTGGCTCGTACAGGAATGCCGCCGATCGTTCGCCAAGCAGGGAGCAGACCGCAGTTACGCCGAACTGGTTTCCTCGGCCCAAGCCGCCGAGCCGTTCCGATCGCTGGTCGACCCCGACGATCCCGCGTTTCTCAATCCCGACGACATGCCTTTAGCAATTAGCGAGTGGTGTCGCGCTCGCGAACAACCGGTGCCTCAAAATGAAGGACAGTTGGTACGTTGCGCTTTGGAGAGCTTGGCGCTCAAATACCGAACGGTGCTCGGCTGGCTGGAAGAGTTAACGATGACGCCGGTCGAGGTCATTCATATTGTCGGCGGTGGATCGCAGAACGAACTGTTGAATCAATTCACGGCGAACGCCTGCGGAAAGCCGGTCGTCGCCGGTCCGGTGGAAGCCACGGCGCTCGGTAACGTGCTCATACAGGCTCGCTCTGCCGGTGAAATCGGAACGCTGGGCGACATCCGCGAAATCGTCCGCCATTCGAATGAGTTGCAACACTACGAACCACAGGACGTGCCGGCGTGGCAGGCTGCCTACGAACGGTTCATTCGGCTGGGAATGAGCGGTTGACGAGGGTGCTCGGCACGTGGCCGACGTTCGGTGGTCTCTCGATTTCTATTCCGCTATCATTCCCGCGGAGTGGCGAGTCCGCCCGAGATTCTGCGCATTCGCCCTGCCTTTGTACAGTACCGCTGACGTGGCCGCGCCGGCAAACGACGATCGCCCGAAACGAGGGCATGAACCAAGCAAAAGGATCCTTCCGCACCGATGGGATTGTTTGACAAGCTAAAGAAGGGTCTGCAGAAGACCAAGCAGGTTCTGCAAACCGATATTCGCGATCTGCTTCGAGCCGGGGAGATATTCGACGACGAAAAGCTCGAACGGTTTGAGGCAAGGCTGATCCAGACGGACATGGGCGTCGCCGCTGCTTCGAATATTGTGGACGAATTGCGCGACAAGCACGGCGGCCGCACCGTCATTGTCGAAGACGTAGTGGATACGGTAAAGGAGACGCTCAAATCGCTCTTGCGCGGCGAAGACAGTAGTTCGTGGGATGTTCATTCGCCTCTCTCGCCGCTGGCTCTTTCGAGCGACGGTCCGACGGTCATTCTTGTCTCGGGCGTCAATGGCGTCGGCAAGACAACGTCGATCGCCAAGTTAGCCAAGCTGTTCATGGATGACGGTAAGAAAGTTGTGCTGGCGGCCGGCGATACGTTCCGGGCGGCCGCCGTTGAACAACTGACGCTTTGGAGCGAACGGCTCGGCTGCGAGATCGTGACGCAACCAAGCGGCTCCGACCCGGCAAGCGTCGCGCACGTCGGTTGTGAACGGGTAATCGAATCGGGTGCCGACGTTCTGATTATTGATACGGCGGGCCGGCTGCAGACGCAGAAGAATCTGATGGACCAGTTGTCGAAAATCCAACGCGTCATCGGAAACAAGATTCCCGGCGCACCGCACGAAAGCCTTCTCGTTCTCGACGCAACAACGGGCCAGAACGGGTTGAGCCAAGCGAAGAATTTTTCCGACGCCAGCCACTGTACCGGTATCGTGCTCTCGAAGCTCGACGGGACTGCCAAGGGAGGTATCGTGGTCGCCATCCGGAAGACGATGGGAATCCCCGTCAAGTACATCGGCGTCGGCGAGCAAATCGACGATATCGAGCTGTTCAACCCCGACGGATTCGTCGAAGCGCTGTTTGAAGAAGCGTGATCGCCTCGTTGAACGGCCTTTTTTGTGTCTGCGACACTTCTTGCATCAGATGCCACCGCTGAGGGACGTCCCAACCGGTTCGCAGTCGCGGTAGTGCCGTATCCATTCGCATCTACCGCAGAGCGGCGAACTGCGCACCTCTGAAGCGATTCCGGTTCCGTCCTTCGTGTTATTAACCAACGCACGCCCCAAAAACGCGAGCGCGCGGCAATCTGTAACGATTGGCTCGGTCGTGCCAGTTGTCGTAAGTTTCTCGCCTGTGTGCGTTGCAATTGCTCGTTTCGATTCCGTGATTTTCCGGTTCCGCTCGTGACGATACTCCCATCAACACCTACCGACCTGAATGCGCTCGTAAGGAGCCACGTATCGGGTTTGCCGCTGGCACAGATTGCTCGGGGCAGGGCGGCAGGCCGAGATAGTGGTTTCTGATGCAGACGGTAAGTGAATACCGACAAGTCCGGCATACCGAATTGGCACGGACGGACTCCAGGAAACCTTGATTACGGATAACTAGGAGCAAGTCATGATGACAAACGGAAAGCTGCTCAGAGCAGCGGGAGCCGGCCTGGTCTTGAGCGGAATCGGTATTCTGCTGAGTTCGTCGGCGATGGCACAAGGCGTACGAAACCAGGTCACCCCGGTGACTCAAGGGCAACTGGTCGATTACAGCTATGAAGACGGGGCCGCCGAGCCCGCACCGGTCGCACCGGGCGCATGTGGCGCCGCCAGCTCTTGCTGCGAGACCGCCTGTGGTGGTTACGAAAGCGCCTGCTGTGGCAATAGCTGCGATTGGTGCTGCTTGGGTGAGCCGTATACGCTCCAGAAGGCACTGCACGGCGACTGCCCGTCTCCCATCACCGTCGGTGGCTGGATGCAGTTTGGTTACCACAACGAAAAGACGGGTCTGTTCAACAAGCACGACAACAGAGTGAACATGCACCAATTCTGGCTGTATGCCGAAAAGGTCGCCGACGGCACTTGCGGTTGGGACTGGGGTTTCCGCACCGACATCATGTACGGTGTCGACGCTGCTGATACGCAGGCCTTCGGAAACCAGCCCGGCAACTGGGACTACCTCAACGGCTGGGACCATGGCATCTACGGTTGGGCCATGCCGCAGGCGTACGGTGAAGTCGCCTATGGCGATCTGTCGATCATCGCCGGCCACTTTTTCACCAAGGTGGGTTACGAAGTCGTGACGGCACCAGACAACTTCTTCTACAGCCACGCCTTCACGATGAACAACAGCGAACCGTTCACGCACACCGGTGCCTTGGCGACCTACAAAATGGCTGAGAACGTCGAAGTGTACGGTGGCTGGACGGCCGGTTGGGATTCTGGCTATGACGCATTCAACGACGGTGACAGCTCCGACGGAAGCAACTTCCTCGGCGGTGCCAGCGTTGGCGTGACCGACGCCGTGACCCTTGCTTACATCACCACGGTTGGTGATCTCGGTTGGCGGGGCGAAGGCTATTCGCACAGCATCGTGGCCGACGTCACGGTCACCGACAGCGTGAACTACGTCATCCAGAGCGATCTCGTCGAGACGAACTCCGGTGGCGATCACCAAGTGGGTGTCAACCAGTACCTGTTCCACACCATCAACGATTGCCTGAAGACAGGTGCCCGCGTCGAATGGTGGAAGAACTCGGGTGTTTCGTTCTACGAAGTCACCGGCGGCGTGAACTACAGGCCGCACGCGAACCTGATTCTTCGTCCAGAGGTTCGCTACCAGTGGTCCGACAACCACGTCTTCGCAACGGCTTCCGGTATTCCGAGCGATGAAGCCATCTTCGGAATGGACGCCATCGTGACCTTCTAATCGGTCCGACCGAAGCTAAGGTTTTTTAGAAGCCCGGTGTTCCTGGAACGCCGGGCTTCTTTTCTGCGCGCGGCTGGGTGATCGCCTGCGTCACAAAACATGTCTCTATTTTCAGGCGGCGGCGAAGTCTTTCCGTGCTGCTTGAGGGGCTTGCTCGGGCACGTCTTGCCGTCAGAATCATTGCCGTCCCGCCGTCCCGCGCGCCAAGCAGGCAGCCATGCCTTTGGTTGCGGCACCGGCGCGCAATCAAATCGGCAGTCGCCATAAATCCCCGTCAATTCGATGCAACAATCCGCTTCGCATACGGCCTAATACAGCAAATGTCATGAATCCGGGCTTTGGTGGGCACGCGAATTGCATTTACAGTGGATTCGTTCGTCTGTCGTTGCATGGAATGACGTCCGAAGCGACGCAGCTTCATAAGAACTTCGTACGCCACGTGCTTTCTCTCAGCACGGCTCGGCGGACGCGCTCGGTGCGCCAAGGAACGGAAAAACTGCGGGAAGGATCCGTAACCGTGAACACAAATTGTCGTGGAAACAGCGCGATTTGGATTTGGAAAAGGAACGTGTGACTACCATGTCGAGGAATTGTGCGCTCATCTTGCTTTCGTCGATCGCCGTATTAGCCGGGGTGCTTATGATCCCGGGCAGTTCGTTCGCTCAGGAGGCCGCGGCCGACGCTGTTCCATCAACGGCCGACACGGCTCCGGAAGCCGCTCAGATCGATCAAGTTCAATACGCGCTGGACAATATTTTCCTGTTGATTGCTGCCGTGCTCGTGCTGTTCATGCAGGCGGGTTTCGCGATGGTCGAAGCGGGCTTCAACGCAGCGAAGAACGCCGTCAACATTCTGTGCAAAAACCTGATGGACGTCTGCATCGGCGTGCTGCTGTTCTGGCTCATCGGGTTCAATCTGATGTACCCCAGCGACGTCGGTGACGGCTGGTTTTCGGCGGCGTCCGTCGGCGAATTTGTCGGCACTTCAGTTGAAACGGCGGAAGTGGCTGCCGGCAAGTTGCACCCGCAAGTCGACTTTCTGTTCCAAGTCGCCTTCGCCGCGACCGCCGCGACGATCGTATCGGGTGCCGTCGCCGGCCGGATGAAGTTCTCGGCTTATCTCGTCTACAGCGCCGTATTGACGGCGTTCATCTACCCGATCAGCGGGATGTGGAAATGGGGTGGCGGCTGGCTACAAATGCTAGAAAGCCCCGATTCAATCGGCGCACCATTCCACGACTTCGCCGGCTCGCTGGTTGTGCATGCCGTCGGCGGATTCGCCGGACTGGCGGCGGCGATCGTGCTTGGGCCGCGGCGTGGCCGATTCTCAGCCGACGGTAAGCCTCAAGCGATGCCCGGCCACAGCCTGCCGATGGCGGCTTTGGGTGTGTTCATCCTGTGGGTCGGCTGGTACGGATTCAACCCGGGCAGCCAACTGGCTTTCTCGACGAGCGGCGACGCCAATGCGACGATGCTCATCGCCACGAACACGACACTGGCGGCCGCCGCTGGTGGAGTCGCCGCCATGCTGATCAGTTGGATATTCTTCAAGAAGCCCGACCTGTCAATGGCCCTCAACGGCGTGTTGGCCGGGCTGGTCGGTATCACCGCGAACTGCGATCAAGTGACAAACCCCAGCGCGATCTACATCGGTCTGATCGCCGGCGTGCTGGTCGTAGGCGGTATCCTGCTGCTCGACAAGCTGCGAATCGACGACCCGGTGGGTGCGTTCCCGGTTCACGGCTTGTGCGGCGTGTGGGGCGGTATTGCGACGGGTCTCTTCGGCACAGCCGAAGCACTTTCGATGACGTCACAGATCATCGGCTCGCTGGCGATTCCGATTTGGGCCTTCTCGACGATGTTCGTCCTGTTCCTGATCCTCAAGGCGTCCGGCAACCTCCGCGTATCGCCCGAAGAAGAAGAAAGAGGCCTCGACATCACCGAACACGGCATGCAGGCCTATACGCACTAAATAGAAGAAACCCCCTGTTGGCTCAAAAGCCTCCTTGTTTGCGAGTGTTTTCTTCGCCGACAACCGGGTTACAGGTTAGGCACTTAAGACTCAGGGGACCATTTCTCGAACGGATCGGATTTGGTTGCGAAGCCCGGCCAGCACGATGCTGCCGGGCTTTGTTACGCGCTGTGCGAAAAAATCGCTTGAGTCGCGCCACACAGTCGGCTGCCACACCGCGCGCTTGAAGAGAATTCACATAAATTTCGCGACGGGGAACAACCATCGCCAGCGAAAGCCGCCGACTCATCCACCACGGCGCCCGCCGCTACCACGGCATTTCCATCATTTCGACGATTTGCCGTGCCATGCGCTGCGTCGCTTCGTGTTTGCCGGTCGCCAGCGATTGGCCGACTTCCGGCGCGAAGGAGGCGCGTGAGACGACCGCCACGACGTCACGCTCGATCGGAATGACCTGCTCGGCGAGGATCCGGCCGCTGCGAACGTCCTCCCAGCTCACTTCGACCGCGTAGTCGAGCATGAGTTCGCGAGGCTCGTCAAACCCGGTTTCGCTGAGCCGATCTTTGCGTATCTCGACGATGTGGCCACGCAGTCGCGTGTCGGCATACGGCTCCTTGGCGAGCCGGAAATGAGACTGGTTTTGGATCTGCTTCTGGACCGCTTCGGTCAATTCGAATTCATATCCGCGCCGAAAATCGTCAGACGTGAAGACGGGAACGGCAACCGACCGGATTTCCTGGTCATGCACACCGCCGACCATGTATCCGCATCCGCCGGCTGTCGCGACCGACAGACACAGGCCGGCCAACACCGTAGCGTGGTGCAAGAGCGGTGAAAACGATCGGCGTGACGAAACGGTCATTTGAAAACCCGGGTGACAGTGATTGACAACCGCGTATTGAGCGCTCTGCGTCGCTATTCAGCAGCTTCTCGGACGATGAGAACACGTAGTTTCAAAGGCGAACACGACCGGTTGATTTATCGGCTGGCTGAGCCTTGACCGATCGAGCCTTCCCGAACGGCCAGTACCACCGCAGGCGGCGCGGCTGCTCTTCTGGTTCAACCTCAGGCTCGGGTGCTTCGTCGTAAACATCGGCATCAGCCGGCTGATCGATGGGCGCGGATGGTTTGCTGTTCGTTGTTTTTTCTATATCGGCCAAGACTTGCCGCGCGCGAGCCGCGTGTGCCGAGTTGGGGTACTCAGCGATTAGCTGCCGGCAAGTGACGGCGACGGCTTTGGGCTTTCGCTTTTGCTGATAGAAGCGAACGTCCGCCCAGATTTGGCCCGCCTTGGCTTCGTCGATCTTGCGGACTTCGTCGAGGAACCGTTCGCGGTCGCGATGATCGGGAAAGAGTCGTAGCGTGCTTTCTTTAAGTTGTCGCGCCGATTCGAGGCTCTTCGGATCGTAGCTCGAACCCTGGTACGACATGAGCTTTACGTGAGAGCCGAACACGAACGCGTCCTCGAAGTGAGGGCTCTTGGGGTAATCCTCGCGCAGGATGGTAAAGAGATGATCGGCTTCGGAGTAATCTCCTTTGCGCAGCGAATGGCTGGCAGCCAACATCAACGCGTCATCGGCCAGCGACCCGGTTGGATCGTTCATCCAAATCGACCGCAATGATTCGACGGCGCGGCCCTCGGTGTCGAACGTCGGCCGACTCCGATCCCACAAATTCGGCAAGATGGGAATTCGCCTCGTAATGCCTCGGGGCTTGGTTTCGGGATCTTTGGGAGGCGGAGTGGCGCTCGGGTCGTCGAAGTTGACCTGCTGAATGTCGCCCGACGCGACAATCGTCGGCGATTGCAACCAGATTTGCGCGATGCTGAAGGTTCGTTCCGATGCCTGATCAAGGTATCGCGTGGAAGGGAAGTGTTTGATCAACTCCGCATACGCGTCCTGCGCCGGTGCGTACCGCTTTCGCTCGAAGAGCGATTCGGCTCGTGCGAAGAGCGCGTCTTCGGCAACGGGGCTCTCGCCGTATTTCTTGGCGATCTTCTTGTAAGCCTTTTCCGCCTGCTTGAATTTGCCGTCGGAGGCAACCTTTTGAGCCGCCTCGTATTCCTCCAAGCCCTCGGCCGGACTTAACGATCCGTCAGCCTCGGAACGCTCGCGGTTTCTACTGAATAGCAACCGCTCGAGCGGACCGCGCGTCCCCTCGATGCTGGCCATCTCGCGCAGTTTCTCGTCATCCCGCTTTTTGAATGCGGAAAGACCAAGCGGCGTACTACACCCCGGCAAGGCCAAGCAGACGGCCATTGCCGCGACGCATGCGGCGCCGGCCAGACCGGTCGCGCACTGTCGGCAAGTTCGAATTCGGTTCACCGTCGTCATCCGTGACATTCCGTGGAAGAGCAGGCTGGTGAAAGGGTTCGAGGGAGGGGAGGGGTCGTACGGGCAGAACGATCAACTAATGAGGGGTCATAGATTCAGATAGCGTGTCATGCTGGGGCGACGCCCCAGTGCGTTGGAAATGGCTGCTGTGAGAACACGTCGCATTTGGGTCAGTTGTTCGGCCGATACGACAAGCCGCTCCAGTGCCGCGTCGGACTCATCCGAAAGGCGCTGTAGCAAGGCCACCGTACCAGCTTGTACTCGGTTTTGTTCGTAACGTTCTTTCTGGCAGTCTCGGCAAATCAGGCCACCCTGGGAAACCCAGAACGCCCATGTCGTGTCATCGGCCGAGTCTCGCCCACAAACGACGCACGCATCGAATGCGGGAAGCTGACCGATCTCGCGGAGAACGGCAAGCTCGAACCGCACAATGACAAGCTTTGGATCGGGGGCCAGTTTCGGATCGGGGCCAAGTTTGGGATCAGGTGCCTCCACAAGGCGTTTTAATGTGGTGAGTGATTCGTCAAAGAGCCGGGGATGGGGGTCGTATTCTTCGGTGAGGCCGTTGAGCAATTCGGCGACATAATAACCACCGTACAGACGCACGAGATCGCGTCCATTCGGCCGAAAGCGTGAAATGACTTGGGCTTCGGTCAATATGTCTAAGCCGTCTGTTGACTTGCGGATGAAGACTATCCGACAGGCGGTCAACAGGTCAATAGCAGCCTCAAACGGCCCTTTGAGCCGTCGCGCACCCTTGGCGAGAGCGGAAACCTTGCCGAAGTCGCGCGTGAAGAGAGTAACGACCTTGCTCGTCTCGCTGAAATCGGTCTGCCGAATGACCAGGGCCTCGGTCTTTTCGGTCGACATGGCGTGGAATCTTGCGTTGTGACGTCCTCGCGCGGCACGACAAGTGGCGTCGTGCGGCGGGTCGTCGAGTCACGAATGTTCGAGTTGTTGGCCATCAGCGGTCGCCGCTGACCACCGCAGAATTTGGCGAGCTTGGCATGATTCGTTATAGCGTACGACCATCACCGAGAACACCGGACACTCGACCCATCATCGCTATTTTTCATCCACAGATGGCGCATCGGAAAAAGCAAGGATCAGCCGCGGCACGAGGCGCAAACTGTCGCACACCAACAGAAATAGCCCACTCGCAAGTACGAATGGGCTGCCCCTGGGATTTCAATTCATCCGCTCGAACGCGTTCAACGAAGCTGTAAGCAACTTAGAAGACGTCGAGGATGAAACCATGGCCGCTGTGATAAGGCCGTTCGCTGGGATAGAAGTTATGCCAGCTCTTGTTGTAGACCGGAATACGTCGGCTCGGCGGATAGCGGTAGTACAACGAATCGTAGCTCTGGGGCCGCTGGAAGTTCTGGGGATAATAGACGTACGGGTAATAGTAAAACCGATTCCAATCGGTTGGCTGACCGCGACCGGCCGCTTGCGCTCTGCGGGGAGCCATCCCCGATGCGGCAGCGAATGTGACCAAAATGATGAGCGTTGCAACGATCGTACGTCCCAACATGGAAGCGTCTCCTTAATCTTCTACTGCGGGGCCATCGGTGGTTCTGAATGTCAGAACCGTGACACGACGCATCTCACGATCCGCCGTTGTGTGCGGGATCCACGTTGGAAACATTCCGTCCAGAACTCCGATTCGCCAGCGTGCTGACCACGAATGGTGGCGATGCCTTGTCCTTGAACCAGAAACTCAATGTGCCGTGGGGCCGTCCGTTGAAATGGCTGAACCGGCCCACGCGGGCCACGCTTGGCGTGTAACGACACAAGCTATTCATCGGCGGCAAATTGGCCCGCACAACAGGAAAGTTCGCTTCGAGCGTCACAATCGATTCAATCTCACCCCCTGAGCCGATTCGCAGCGCGGCGCCACTCATGACGGGCGGAAACGAGCGAGTTTTCCCGGTTGAAGGCTCATCTTGATCAGATCTCGAGGCAACGCTACCTTTCGCACGACTTGTCGTCGGGTCGGCGAACACGACCCGGAATCGGCTTTCCACGGATGGAGATTCCCGATGCATCGCCATACACTGACACGTTTTGCGCTCATCAGTGGCTTCTTGGGCGTGACGTTCGCTCCTTCCGTTCAAGCCGAGCCCCCAGCGCCGGCAGAGTCGTCGCGTTCTCTCCAGTTTGACAGTCCCATCTCAGCCAGCGACGTGCGGCCCCACATCGAATTGCTGGCGTCGCCGCAAATGAAGGGACGATCGGGCGAGTCGGCACTCGTTGCGGCCACCTACATCAGGTCGAAATTCAAGAAATTGGAACTGCGGCCACTATTCGCTGACGACCGTTTCTTCCAGCAGATTCCTGGTGTGGCTGGCGAAGACGGCAAACGCCCGATTGCCGGGCGAAACGTCGGCGGCTGGATCCGCGGCAGCGACCCCGACATTGCCGATGAGTTCGTGATCATCAGCGCCCACTACGACCATCTCGGTGTCCGCAACGGACAGATCTTCACCGGAGCGGACGACAACGCCACTGGTGTCGCCATGATGCTCGAAGTCGCGCGGCTCATCGCGGCAGCCGAGATCAAGCCTCGCCGCAGCATCGCGTTTGTCGGCTTCGACCTCGAAGAACGAATGCTCTGGGGATCGCGCTGGTTTGCCGCGCATCCTCCATGGCCGCTAGAACGTCTCAAGTTGTTCATCACGGCCGACATGATCGGTCGATCGCTGGGCAACTTGCCGATTTCGACGGTGTTTGTGATGGGCAGCGAACATGCAACGCAGCTGAAGACGACGCTAGACGAAGTCGGATCGCCGCGCGGTCTTGAGACGGCCCGTATGGGTATTGATCTGATCGGAACCCGTAGCGACTACGGTCCGTTCTGGAACCGCGAGATTCCCTTCCTGTTCTTTTCGACCGGCCAACATCCCGATTATCACACACCGCGCGACGTGGCCGAGCTGATCAACTACGACAACGTCGCCCGCGTCTCGGGGCTCGTACTCCGCGTCGCACAGACGGTCGCCAATGCCGACGATTCGCCCGAATGGATCGACGTGCCCGACAGCGATCTCGATGAAGTCCGCTCGTTGAACCGGATCGCCACGCTGCTGCTGGAAACCGGCAACGAACAGAACCTGAACGGGCTTCAGCGTCTGCTGGTCTCGCAAGCGCGGAACAAGACCGGGCAGATTCTCAAACGTGGATCGATCACGCGAAACGAGCGGACATGGCTGATACGCATGGCGCAGCTCATGCTGCTTTCGATCTTCTAACGGTTCGGCTCGTCCTTCGCTGTTAACCGCGCGGAGTAGTGTTCCAACACGAAGACGAACGCGAACGCGGCCACCATCAATGCCAACGACAACTGGACGTCACCGGCACTGAGGTCCGGAAGGTACGGTTCGAAGTTCTTCGCAGCGAATTTCTTGACGTCGGGAGACTGGTCGATTTGGAACGGCCAAATCTTTCGCAGCGAACCGAGCATGAATCCACATAACACGATCATCGTCAGGTCGTGATGCGTTTTCAGCAGCCACTTGAGAAACTTGCTGAAGCTCAACAGGCCGATCAACGCCCCGCTGGCGAAGACGGCGATCGTCACGAACGCATCGTACGTCATCCGCAAACGCGCGAACTCTTTGAGGATTCCGATGACGAGGGAGTACTTGCCCATGATCAGCAAGATGAACGAGCCGCTGATTCCAGGCAGAATCATGGCACAGATCGAAATGGCTCCGCAGAGGAACAGGTACGACGGGCTCTCAGGTGGCGATTCAAGGACATCGAGTCCTACTAAGAAGAAGGCGAACACCGCACCAAGCGCCGCCACCGGAATGCTGCGCAACGACCAAGCATGCGCTTTCCGGCCAACGATAACGCTCGACGCAAGAATCAGACCAAAAAACACGGCGAACGTCTGCTGACGTTGATGATCGAGCAGATGATGCATTAAGCCCGCCAGCGCCACGGCACCGATGCCGATGCCGATCAACAACGTCAGCAGAAAGCGCAAATCGATGTGTGCTATGGCCGCCGCGGTCCGGCGTTTCGCGATGTGCTCCAAATAGGTGCGGTCAAAGCGGCTAATCGCGGTCACGAGCCGTTCGTAGATGCCCAGGATGAGCGCCACCGTACCACCGGAGACACCAGGAATGATGTCGGCGGCTCCCATCAACAGACCCCGCCCGACTTGTTGCAGATCTTGACGCGTATTCACGTGAGCTCTTTTTGATCGTATACGGTGGCCGGCGACATATTCCCGCGTGATGCTTGTTTCTCACGCGCCGGAATGCCAAATTAGTATCTGGCAAAGTCGCAGATTGTCAGTCGGATCATCCCGACCCGGAGAGGGTTCGGAGAGTTTAGAGATTACACGAGACGAGCGAAAGGGCCTGAATGGGTCCGCCGGCTGCCGACGTAGACCGGTCAGGCCCCAGGCTCACCGGTCACCAACGCGGCGGTTGCGGCCTGCGGATGACATTTTCCTCGTCGATGAATTCATCGTGATATAGATAGACGGAAGCGGTAAGACCATGAAAGGCCCGGGAATTAGGCTCGACAATGACATCCGGCGCGTTTGGCAGTGCCCCAAGTGTCAGCAGCAGATGAAAACGGGCGGTAATGTCACCTCGAATCGATGCCGCTGCGAGCCGAACGGTGTCGTGATGGCGCTTGTCGAGCCGCGCCGGCAGGTCCGAACGTTTCCCGCCCCGCCGCTCGAACCACCTGAGCCCGAGCCCGACGATGACATTTCCGAGGTCGCCGATGAGCGGGAATCGCCTGCTGCGACACCGATCGAAGAACCCGAAACCGCATCCGCCGAGAAAGCGGCTGACGAGCCAGTGGCATCCGCCGAGCAATCGACTCCAGACCCGGCTGACGCGTCGCCCGGCGACGCTGATCTCACCGATTTCGGGGATGGGATCGATGTTTGATTGACCAATTGCGGACCGAAATCCCTCGGGACGATGAAACCGAGCCTGCCGCTCGAACGTTGCGCCGGCCGCCTATCAGAATAGAAGATGGGCTCCGCCTCTCTCGCCGCTTGGGCACGGCGCACTTCCTCCCGCGAAGTCACTTAAGCAGCATGTTTCTTCGACCATTGTCCTGCTGCGGCGGCCCCCCCTATACTTTGGAGCATCCTCACTGGCGTCCTGAACCGTGACAGCAATATTCGACTTCGTCTCGCGTGACGTCATGTCGCCGGACACCATTTCCGGCCGCTCAGCACAACGAAGCCAATTTATCGACTCCGACTCAAAACCATGGCAAAAACCGACATCGTCATACGCGGTGCCCGCGAACACAACCTGCGGAACATCAACCTCACGCTTCCCAAGAATCAGCTCATTTGCATGACCGGAGTGAGCGGGTCGGGCAAGAGTTCGCTGGCGTTCGACACGTTGTACGCCGAGGGGCAGCGGCGTTACGTCGAGTCGTTGTCAAGTTATGCCCGTCAGTTTCTGGGCCAGATGCCCAAACCTTCTGTCGATTCCGTCTCGGGTCTCGCGCCTTCGATTTCCATTCAACAAAAGGCGACCGGCCGCAACCCACGCAGCACCGTCGGCACGATCACCGAAGTTTACGACTATCTGCGCGTTCTCTTCGCGCGCGTCGGCGCGGGGTACTGTGAATCGTGCGGGCAGCCCATCTCCGCCCAGTCGGCCGAACGCATTCTCGAAAGTGTGATGCAGCTCCCCGAGGGAACGCGCTTTCAGATTCTCGCTCCTGTTGTCCGCGAACAAAAAGGAGAGTATCGCGACCTGTTCGACGACCTGTTGAAACAGGGGTTTTTGCGGGCTCGCGTTGATGGCACGGTTTGTCAACTGGGCGACAGCTTGAATCTCGACCGTCAGATGCGTCATACGATTGAAGTCGTCGTCGATCGACTCATCGCCGGTAAAACCTCTCGGAGCCGACTGGCCGAGGCCGTTGAAACGGCGCTCAAACTGGCCGACGGCACGCTCATCGTGTCCGAAGACGACTCAACCAACGACGACCCGGGCGCACGATCGAAGTCGGCCCGGAAAAAGAAACCCGTCGACCGTCTGTATAGCGCGCACTACGCGTGCAACCAATGCGGTATCAGCTACTCGCCGCCCAGCCCTCAGCTGTTCAGCTTTAACAGCCCCTTGGGCATGTGCCTGGAGTGTAATGGTCTGGGAATGCGGCACGATTTCGCTCAGGGTATGCTCATCCCCGACGATAAACTCTCCGTCTTCCGGGGGGCGATCATCATGCTTGGACGACTCAGCAAGACCGGCCGCTGGCGGCGGCACATCTACACGGGAGCCGCCGAAGCCATCGAAGCCGATCTGGACTTGCCAAAGGACACGCTGCTGCGTGCCCCGTGGCGCGACGTCCCCGAAGAAGCTCGCACGCGTTTCCTGTACGGAACCGGCGATCGCAACATCACCTACACGTGGCGGTATTCGGGCGGTGTCTGGAAGCACGGTGGCACTTTTGCAGGCATCATTCCCGAACTGCTCGAAAGCTATCGCAAGACGCGTAACCCAATGCGCCGGCGTCAGCTCGAAAAGCGGATGGAATTCGTCGAATGCGCGAGTTGCCACGGTGCGCGTCTGAATGGACAAGCACGCAACGTTCGCATCACGTCGAACAGCAAACAGTACGCGACCCGCCGTCAATCGCTCTCACTCAGCCTGCCCGAGGTCTGTGCACTGAGCATCGCTGAAGCGGCCGAGTTCTTCGAGTCGCTCGCTCTGGACGAAACTGGAAAGTTGATCGCCGGCGAAGTGCTGAAAGAAATTTGCGGCAGACTTGGTTTCCTGCTGCGTTGCGGACTCGACTACCTCGCCTTGGATCGAACGGCTCCCACGCTCTCGGGCGGGGAAAGCCAACGCATTCGTTTGGCCGGACAGATTGGCTGCGGGCTGGTCGGCGTCGTTTACATTCTCGATGAACCCTCGATCGGCTTGCACCCTCGCGATAACGCCATGCTGCTCGAAAGCCTGTGCGAACTGCGAGATCAGGGAAATACCGTCATCGTGGTCGAACACGACGAAGACACGATGCGAGCCGCCGACCACGTCGTCGACTTCGGACCCGGCCCCGGAGTGCGCGGCGGTGAGGTCGTCGTTCAAGGGTCACTCGACAAGGTCACCAAAGAGAGCAAGAGCGTTACGGGCCAATACCTGTCGGGGCAGCTTTCCATCCCGTTGCCCGAAACGCGACGGAAGATCAAGAAGACATCGGTGCGCATCGTCGGCGCGCGGCACAACAATCTCAAGAACATCGACGTCGGCTTCCCACTCGAAGCGTTCATCTGTGTGACGGGCGTCAGCGGATCGGGAAAAAGTTCACTCGTGAACGACATCCTGTGGCAGGTGCTCAATCGCGACGTGAACGGCGGAAAGGGGCGTCCGGGAAATCACAAACGAGTGACGGGACTCAAGTCGCTCGACAAAGCCATCGACATCGACCAGTCCCCCATCGGCCGCACGCCACGTTCGAACCCTGCCACCTACGTCAAACTGCTCGACCATATCCGCCATCTGTTTACGCAGCTTCCACAATCACGAATGCGGGGTTATAAGCCGGGCCGATTCAGCTTCAACGTCGCGGCCGGACGTTGCGAGGCGTGCGAAGGTTACGGGGCGAACAAGCTGGAAATGGACTTTCTCGCCGACATCTGGGTTACCTGCCCGGTCTGCAACGCGAGCCGCTTCAATCATGAGACGCTCGAAGTGCGTTACAACGGCAGGAACATCGCCGAAGTTCTGGAAATGGACGTGCAGGAAGCCCGCGAACATTTCGGTAACCATCCGAAGATTCATCGGCTGCTGTCCGCGCTGCACGACGTCGGTCTCGATTACGTCAAGCTCGGTCAGCCGTCGCCCACGCTCTCCGGCGGCGAGGCGCAGCGTATCAAGTTGGCCCGCGAGTTGGGAAAACGTTCGACCGGCCAAACGATGTACCTGCTCGACGAGCCGACGACTGGTCTGCATTTTGCTGACATCCAAAAGCTGCTCGAAGTGTTGCACGGCTTTGTCGATGCCGGTAACACGGTTCTCGTGATCGAGCACAACCTGGATGTGATCAAGACGGCCGATTGGGTGATCGATCTTGGTCCCGAAGGGGGAGCCGGCGGCGGAACCATCGTCGCTGAGGGCACTCCTGAGGAAGTTGCCGCCAACTCGAAATCGCACACGGGGCGGGCACTGGCGGACATGATGCATTCCGCGCGGTCCGCCAAGAAGAACGGCGCGCCGCGGCGAACCAAGGCGCGCGACAACGGACGTACCAAAACCCAACCGTCTTTGGCGGACTCATCCGGAAACGGCCAATCCGGGCGAGGAAACGGACACCGCGAAATCATCATCCGCGGCGCCGATCAACACAACCTGCAAAAGATCGACGTCAACGTGCCTCGCGAGAAAATGAGTGTTTTTTGCGGCCCCAGTGGCAGCGGGAAGAGTTCGCTCGCCATGGACACGCTTTATGCCGAGGGGCAGCGGCGGTACGTCGAATCCCTTTCATCGTATGCGCGTCAGTTCTTGGGGCAGATGCCCAAGCCTCGCGTCGAACATATTCACGGTCTCTCGCCGGCCATCGCCATCGAACAAAAGAGCACCGGACAAACGCCACGTTCAACGGTCGGCACAGTCACCGAAATCCACGACTATCTCCGCGTGCTCTTCGCACGACTCGGGACACCCTATTGCCCCGACTGCGAAATCCCCATCGAAACGCAAACCACCGATCAGGTCATCGAACGCGTCTTGTCGGAATTCAAGGGAGCAAGGCTGTTGCTGCTCGCCCCGCAACAGGTGCAGGTCGGGCAAAAGTACGAATCGCTGTGGGACAGGCTCCAGTCGCAGGGCTTCCTCCGCGTCCGGGTCGACAACGTCACGCACCGTTTAGAAGACGTTCCGACGATCGACCGTCGGCAAAAACATCAGGTCGAATTGGTCGTCGATCGCGTGAACGTCGATCGAAAATCACGCGGGCGGATCGCCGACTCGATCGAAGCAGCTTTCGATCTGGGGCGCGGCCGGTTGCACGTTGCCCACTGCGATGACGATGTGGCGGAAGAAGACTGGCAGGTGAATCATTACAGCTTGGACTTCGCCTGCTCAAGTTGTGAAAGCAGCTTCGAAGAACTGACGCCCCACAATTTCTCGTTCAACAGTCCGCTCGGCTGGTGCGACGGATGTGAGGGACTCGGCACCGAACAGGGCACGAACCTGTCGGCTCTGATCGCCGACACCGAACTCCCATTGGGAGAAAGCGCGATCGCCGCCTGGCCGGTCGTCTCGAACAACCCCTTGTTCAAGAGCATGCTGGAAGCGATGGCCGAGCAGTGTCGCATCCCGCTGGACGTGCCCTATTCTCAACTCGAACCGTCGCAGCAGCGGTTGGTTCTGTATGGCACGGATGAGAAATGGATCACCGTCAATCACGAACCTGCATCCGGCAAGAAGACGGCGCGACAATCCGACAAGCGAACGTCGTCGAGTAACAGCAAGACCCAAATTACGCGGTTTCGTTTTCAATACAAAGGTCTGTACCCGGCCATCGAAGAGGCCTCGCGTGTCTCGTACGTCTACCGGCAAAAGCTGCAAGACCTTGTCGGTGAGGTGCCCTGTTCGTGGTGCCACGGCAGTCGACTGCGCGAAGACGCCGCCGCCGTCCGGTTTCGGGGCAAGACGCTTCAACAAGTCTGCGAGATGCCTCTTGAAAACGCGCTTGAATTTCTCAAGTCGATCAAGCTGCGTTCGGCCGACCGTAAGATCGCCGGCGATCTCGTTGCCGAGGCCACGAGCCGATTGCAGTTTCTCGTCGACGTTGGCTTGCATTACCTCAGCTTATCGCGTCCGCTGCCGTCGCTCTCGGGTGGCGAAACGCAGAGAATTCGTCTGGCCGGGCAGATTGGCCGCGCATTGACCGGCGTGTTGTACGTGCTCGACGAGCCGACCATCGGCCTGCATCCCCGCGACAACGGCCGGTTGTTGGGAGCGCTCAAGAAACTGCGAGATCTGGGCAACACGCTGGTGCTGGTCGAACACGACCGCGAAGTGCTGAACGCCTCCGATCGATTGTACGACTTCGGACCTGGAGCCGGCCGGTTCGGCGGACGCATCGTCGGTGAAGGAACTCCGCGTCAACTGTCAAAGAAACGAAACTCGCTGACCGGACAGTTCCTCGCCGGCAAGAAGGTGATTCCGATTCCGACCGCCCGTCGCATGAACGACAATGACGAACAGCAGGTGACTCCCGGCGGCGGCTGGCTGGAATTGCTCGGCGCGCGACAAAACAATCTCCGCAACGTCGACCTCCGTATTCCCCTCGGAACGTTGACCTGCATCACCGGCGTGTCAGGTTCGGGTAAGAGTTCGCTGATCGAGGAAACATTGGCCAAAGCCGTCGCGCGGCGGTTGCACCGCAGTACCGAGAACGCGGGCCCCTTCGACGAGCTTCTCGGACTCGAACATGTCAACAAGCTGATCAGCGTCGATCAGCAACCGCTGGGCTCGACGCCGGCCTCCAACCCTGCGACATACACCGGCGTCTTCGATCACATTCGCGAACTGTTCACTCGGCTGCCGGATGCCAAGATACGTGGCTATCGACCGGGTCGATTCAGCTTTAACCGGGCCGGCGGACGCTGCGACGATTGCGAAGGCAACGGCCAGAAATGTATCGAGATGCATTTTCTGCCCGACGTCTGGGTCGAATGCGAAACCTGTGGCGGGAAGCGATACAACACCGAAACACTGGCAGTGAAATATCGCGGAAAATCGATCGCCGATGTGCTCGATATGCCGATCGGACAGGCCCTCGAACTGTTCGAGAACATTCCCAAAATCCGGGGCTGCTTGGCAACGCTGTGCGCAATCGGGCTCGATTACCTGACGCTCGGGCAGTCGGCACCGACGCTCTCCGGAGGTGAAGCCCAACGGGTCAAGCTCGCGGCAGAATTGGCGAGGCCCAACACGGGCCGCACGTTATATCTGCTTGATGAGCCAACGACAGGGCTGCATTTCGACGACATCGACAAGCTGCTTAAGGTGCTCAACAGCTTGGTCGAGAAAGGCAACACGGTCGTCGTCATCGAGCACAACCTGGACGTGATCAAGACGGCCGACTGGGTCATCGATCTCGGCCCGGAAGCCGGCAGCGGCGGAGGCTGGATCGTCGCCGAAGGAACACCGGAACGCATCGTCGCGCAGCACGCCGAACGAGCAAAACGTTTGAGGGCCAAAAATGGCAGCCCGAAGAGACAGGCCGCTCGAAGGTCTCGCAATTCGTCCGAACCCGCGCACATCTCACACACAGCCATAATGCTGGCGCCGGTCCTGAAGAACGGCCAACGCGCCGAGCGTGAGACATTCGATAGCGAAGCCGCTTCGAAAAAGCGCGAAGGTGATCTCGATCTGCGTCAAATCGGTCGCGGGGCGAACATGCCCTGGCAGAAGGACGGACGCCGCTGGCACACGATCGACCGCGTGGGCCACAACGGTCGGCCATGCCGCTGGGAAGGGACGGCGCTCGAGTTTGTCGTCGATTCGCTCGAAAAGGCCGGCGGGTTGTCGAGTGCCAATTGGAATCACCGCAGCACGATCGAAATGATGGGCGAACAGAAAAAGGGGGGCTGGTTCCTGCATGCCCTCACGGGCGACGAATGGCTGATGACGCTGAAGTTTCGCGTGCAGAAAAAGACGTTCGACGAACAGGAATTGCGCCTCCGGTTGAATCTGAAGCGACTGGACGACATCGACGAACTTCCCGTCTACGGCCGCTCCGAACGAGTGCGAGCCCGCAACCTGAAGGGCCCCTGGCAGGAAGTCACTGTCACCGTGCATTGGCTCAGCGAGATCGACACGCCTGAGTTTGCACAGTTTCTCGACGAAGCGCAAAAGTCGTTTCTGGCATATGTGAACAAGGTGACGCTCAATCCCGACGACCTCACGCCGTGGAAGGTGCTCGGACGCAAATGGCACCTCACGCGCAAGGGCTTTCCCAGCGGCAAGCGCGTCTCTTGGAAAACTGAAACGCTCGATGCGCTGTTCCAACTGCTCGATTCGTCACTGCCTGAACCTAACGTCGACTGGGCCAACAAGCAGGTGGTCTACTATCGGCAAGCAGGCGACGATGCCGTCTTGGCAAGCGTTCACACGAAACGTCGCGGCGGTATCGACCTTGCTCTCTACACAGAGCCGGGACAGGTCGCGTTGGGTCAGATCGCCGAGTTGGGCAGCCAACGCGAAGTCACCCACCATCGCGACGGCCGCGAAGCGGTTAAGATTCGTCTCACCAGCCAACGCCACGCTTCCTCAAAAGCGCTTAAAGCGTTCGTGCGAAAACTCGTAGCGAACACGTGAGCGACATTTGTGTTAGACGGTGATGGACTGTGAAGAGCCGTCGATGCCATTCAACCACGGTACTCGGCGTTGGCCGCCGCGACGCCGGCGCCGCCTTCGACGGCGACTCCCTGGTCGGTAAGGCAGCGTTCTAGCGCCGCTAAGAACAATAGCACGTTTGACTGGCTGCTCGCTTCACCCATCAAGCCGATCCGCCACGTCTTTCCTTTGACGGGGCCCAGACCTCCGCCGATTTCGATACCACACTCGACCAAGAGCTGTTTGCGAACGGCAGCATCGTCGACGCCCTGGGGTATGAGCACCGAGTTGAGCATGGGCAACTGCTGGCCTTCGGGAACCGAGTAGGAAACGCCCATCGCGGCCAGCCCCGCTTTGAGAGCGCGATGGTTTTGCATGTGCCGCGCATGCCGGTTTTCCAGGCCCTCTTCCAGCACGATTCTGAGCGCTTCGTACAAGGCATAATTCATATTGATGGGAGCCGTGTGATGGTAGGCGCGCTCGCCGCCCCAATAACTGCGGACCATCGTCATGTCGAGGTACCAGCTTTGAACTTTGGATTTGCGGGCCAGAATAGCATCGACGGCTCGCGGGCTGAACGTGACGGGAGCCAGTCCGGGCGGACAGCTCAAACACTTCTGCGTTCCGCTGTAGACGGCATCAAGCCCCCAAGCATCGACCTCGACGGGAATACCGCCCAGCGACGTCACACAGTCTGCCAACAGCAGCGCCCCAGAGTCGTGGACGATGCTCGCGATCTGCTCGAGAGGCTGCCAGGCTCCCGTCGACGTCTCGGCATGCACGATACCGACAACCTTCGGTGAGACGCGATCGACGACTTCCGCGATTTCTTCCGGACTGAAAATCGCGCCGAATTCGCGTTCAACGATCGTCACGTCCGCACCACATCGGCTCGCCACGTCGGCCATTCGGCTTCCGAACACT
>Ga0315336_1000860_pt1 | contig 69854 bp, 67 predicted proteins | sample ASW5metaG_FD_204512 | JGI IMG/M metagenome (GOLD analysis project Ga0315336, IMG submission 204512) | Ammonia-oxidizing marine archaeal communities from Monterey Bay, California, United States - ASW #5 | ecosystem: Environmental > Aquatic > Marine > Intertidal zone | place: USA: California... | reverse complement strand
GGATAGAATTGATCTCTGATTTTGGCGTTTAGAATGACGACGAGTTTTCGCATGACGGCGATCAGTGCGACAAGGGGCTTTTTACCTTTTGCGATGAGGCGGTTGTAGAACGTCTTCAATTTCGGATTGCATCTGGATGCGCTCATAGCGGCCATAAAGAGGGCCTTTTTGATCACGGTTCGGCCGCCGAAGGTGCGTCGTCGTCGCTCGGTTCTGCCACTTTGCTTGGCGTGGGGCGCGAGACCGGCCAGGCTGGCGATCTGGCGTCGCGGCAGGGTTCCAAGTTCCGGCAGCACGGCGAGCAAGGTCATGGCGCTGACCGGGCCGATGCTGGCGACGGCGGTCAGAACTTTATGCTTCTCGGCCAACAGGCGGTCGGATTGGATCAGGCTGTCAATGCGGCGATCAAGCAAGCTGATCTGTTCGTCGAGGGTTGCCAGGATGGCTTTGAGGTGGACCGCGATGGCCGCGGCAGTTGGCGCCTGCAGTCGGTTTCTCGTGGCCGTCTGGTCGTTGATCAGATCACTACGCAACAGCACAAGGCTCTGCAGCAGGGTCGCGACCGCGTCCCGGGGTTGCCAGGGCTGCAGCGCGGTATGGCGTTCTTGCGCATAGATCGCCAGCGCCTTGGCATCAATGGCGTCGGTCTTGGCCAAGGTGCCAAACGAGCGGATGAAGGCCTTGACCTTACGGGCATCGGCGCGGTGAACCCTTCGGCCGGCGCCAACAAGAGCGCTCAGCAAGGCCATCTCGTAGCCGCCGGTCGCCTCACAGGTGCAGTAGGCATCGGCCGGTAGCGTGGCGGCGAATTCGGCCAGGGCGGTTAAGTCATTGGCGACGGTTGTCAGGCTCGGGTCGGTGCCGTCGGTAGGCATCCGATAGACGGTGATGTCTTGTTTAGAGACATCGAAACCGACGAAGCAGCTGTAATCAGGCAACGCCATAGCCGGCGCGTTTGGCAGGGTCGACAAAACTGTTTTGGACAATGGCATGATCGTCTATCCTTCGCGGGTGCTTAAGATTGTCTGCGGGCATCGGTCGGCCGATGGCCTGACCGAGAGGCCCAATCAACTCTTCAAGCGCTACACGCGAGACGGGCGGGAAGCCGAGATGACGACGGGCGTCACAGCCCTATTGCGAGACGGATGCCCACCCGCGCCGTGAGGCCCAAGGCCTTGGGCCTCACGGCAACGCGTATCCAACAAGACACCCCAAATATAGGCCGATTCGGTCAGACAATTGCGAGCGCGCGCCGAAGGCGTGGCGGGAAGCAATCCAGCGACTCGGACACCGGCCTTGGATTGCCGCGGCGGCAATGCCGCCTCGCAAAGACGGTGAATTGACGAAGGCAAACCTTTGCTTCCCGCCGCCCTACTCCGCCGCATCTTCCTGCTGCTGCAGGGCGAAGATCGAGGTGTAGCCTTTCGACCAGTCGGGCGGGATCAGGCAGGGCTCTTCGTCGAACTGGATCCACTTTGCCGGCTCGCCACGGACGATGGTGTTGGCGAGCGGCACGTTGTCGACGATGCTGCCGGTGAAGGTGAGTGCGTCGGCGGACGCGTAGGTGTGGAGCAAGAGCGGCCGGCTGCGCTGCGATTGGTTGGTCATCGAGCCGTGCACCATGCGGCAATTGTGTACCGTAACCGACCCTTTCGGGCCTTTCAGCCAAGCCACGTTGTCGAGTGCCACGCGGTCGAGTTCGCGGTCCTTAATGGCGCCGACCCAGGCGCCGTCGTCGCCATATAGGTCGAAGATCTCGCGGCGATGGCTGCCGGGTATCACGCCCATCGGCCCCATCTCGTCATTGACGTCATCCAGGTACAGCCCGATGGTGAGCGGCGAGTAGTTGCTGTGCGGCCAGAACTGAATGTCCTGGTGCCACTTCACCTCTTCACCGCCCGCGGCCCATTTAAAATTCAGTTTGGAATGGTGGTACTTGACGTTCGGCCCGACCAGATCCGCCGCCAGATCGACAATCGGCCCGCGCAGGCCGAATTCCTCATAAACCGGATCGACGCTCACCGGCTGACTGATTCGCCGGAGCCGCGGGTTCCCGGCGCTGTGATTGGGCTCTATATCGAATACCGCGTTGGACTTGGTCAGCGACTTGCTTTGGTCGATGAACCGGTTGGTCACGTCCCACAACCGGTCTAGCCATTCATCATCGATGAAGTTCTCCAGCAACAGGTAACCGTTCTCGAAATAGAAGGCACGTTGTGCCTCGGTGAGCACCGTCGGCGGGTGTAACAACACTTCTTCAGGTTTCATCGGACTTCCTTGCAGAACTAGTAGGTTGCGCGGCCGCCGGAAATGTCGAACACGCCGGCGGTGGTGAAGGAGCAATCCTCCGACGACAGCCAAGCGACCAGGTTGGCGATCTCTTCGACCTTGACGAACCGGCCCATGGGGATCTTCGACAGCATGTAATTGGTAAATTCTTCGGTGACCTGCTCGAAGATACGGGTCTTTGCCGCGGCCGGGGTCACGCAATTGACGATCACGCCTTCTTGGGCCAATTCCTTGCCGAGCGCCTTGGTCAAGCCGATCACGCCGGCCTTGGCGGCGGCGTAAGCCGAGGCCGTCGGGTTGCCTTCCTTGCCGGCGATCGAGGCGATGTTGACGATGCGGCCGTAACCCGCCTCGCGCATACCCGGTACTATTGCTCGACAACAGAAAAACACCGCGTTCAGGTCCAAATCGATAACCTGCTGCCAGGCGTCGACCGGATAGTCCCAGAGCGTGTGCGTCGGGCCGGCGATACCGGCATTGTTGACCAGAATATCGATCTTGCCGAAGTGGCCTTGCGTCGCCGTGGCCGCCGCTTGAACCGCAGCCGGATCGGTGATGTCGAGCGCCTGGGTGAAGACATCGCCGCGCGAGGCAAGCTCCGCCGCGGTCCGGTCCATGACCGCCTGGTCCAGGTCCCAGATCGCAACCCGCGCGCCGGATGCCAAAAGCTTTTCGGTAATGGCGCGGCCGATGCCTTGGGCACCGCCGGTCACCACGGCGCCACGACCCTCGAGATCGATTGTGTTCATGTCGGCCCTCCCTGTTGATCGCCAACCCGCATCATGGCCAAGGCCGGCGGCGCCCGCAAGCGCGCGGCCCACAAGGCTTCGCGTTTTCCAACAACGGCGCCATCATTAGTTTAAGAAAATTTCATAACTCATTATTATTACATAGTTATCGCACTCAATATTCTTAGCTATCCAGCCGCCTTGCGTCGCTACGTTGAATGGCTATACTCCGCGCCCCACCCGAACACCTGAAAGCGCGTACCCAGCATGGACCTTCGCAACATCGCCATCATCGCTCATGTCGATCACGGCAAGACCACCCTGATCGATTCCATGTTGCGCCAGACCGGCCTGATCCGCACCAACCAACAGGTCGCCGAACGGGCCATGGACAGTGGCGATCTGGAACGCGAACGCGGCATCACGATCCTGTCGAAATGCACGTCAATTACTTGGCGCGGCACCCGGATCAACGTGGTCGACACCCCGGGTCACGCGGATTTCGGCGGCGAAGTCGAGCGTATTCTGTCGATGGTCGACGGCGTGCTGTTGTTGGTTGACGCGGCCGAAGGGCCGATGCCGCAAACCAAGTTCGTGACCGCCAAGGCCTTGGATTTGGGCCTCGCGCCGATCGTTATCGTCAACAAGGTCGACCGCGGCGATGCCCGCCCCAACGAGGTTCACGACGAAGTCTTCGATCTGTTCGATGCGCTGGAAGCCACCGACCGGCAACTCGACTTTCCCACCTTGTTCGCCTCCGGGCGCAGCGGCTGGGCGAGCACGGACGCTGACAGCCAAGGCGGCGATCTGAACCCGCTCTTAGACCTCATCCTCGATCACGTGGCACCGCCCAAAGTCGACCCCAGCGCGCCGTTTGCCATGCTGGCGTCTCTGCTGGAATACGATTCCTTCCTCGGCCGTATCCTGACCGGGCGCATTGAGGCCGGCGAGATCCGCGTCAACGATCCGCTGAAGGCCCTGCATCACGACGGCCATACCGTGGAACAGATGCGGGCGACGAAGCTGCTGGCGTTCCGTGGCCTCGAACGGGTGCCGGTCGAAAGCGCCGCCGCCGGCGACATCATCGCCATTGCCGGTCTCGCCCGCGCCTCTGTCGCCGATACACTGGCAGCACCGGACCGCAACGCGCCATTGACCGCCCGGCCGGTCGACCCGCCGACCCTCGCCGTTACTTTCCGAATCAACGATTCTCCCCTCGCCGGCCGTGACGGTTCGAAAGTCCAGAGCCGGGTCATCCGCGAACGGCTGCTGCGCGAATCCGAGGGCAACGTCGCCATCCGTGTCACCGAAAGCGCCGAGGCCGATTCCTTCGAAGTCGCCGGGCGCGGCGAGCTGCAACTCGGCGTGTTGATCGAAACCATGCGCCGCGAAGGATACGAGCTTTCGATCTCGCGCCCGCGCGTGTTGTTCAAATCGCACCCGGAGACCGGACAACGCCTCGAACCCGTCGAGGACGTGCAGATCGACGTCGACGATGCCTATACCGGCGTGGTGGTCGAACGCATGGCCGAACGCAGGGCGGAACTGACCGACATGCGCCCGTCCGGCGGCGGCAAGACCCGCCTCCGCTTCCTCGGGCCGTCGCGCGGACTGATCGGCTACCACGGCGACTTCCTGTCAGACACCCGCGGCACCGGCATCATGCACCGGGTATTCAACAGCTATCAGCCCTACAAGGGCCCGATCGACGGCCGCCGTACCGGGGTGCTGATCTCGCTCGGCAAAGGCAAGGCCGTGCCCTATGCACTTTGGAATCTGGAAGAGCGCGGTGCAATGTTCATCACGCCGGGCACAGAGGTTTATTCCGGCATGATCATCGGTGCGCATTCCCGCGGCCGCGATTTGGAAGTCAATCCGCTGAAGGCCAAGCAACTCACCAACATTCGCGCCTCCGGAAAGGACGACGCCGTGGTCCTGACGCCGCCCAAGCGGTTATCGTTGGAACAGGCGATCGCCTATATCGAGGACGACGAACTGGTCGAGGTCACCCCAAACCATATCCGTTTGCGCAAACGCCACCTCGACCCAATCGAAAGAAAACGCCAGTCCCGCCAGGCCGCCAACAGCGCCTAAGGGGCGCTTTGACAGGGTCTCGCCACGCCTATAATACAGAATACAGGCTCGCCTACATGTTGGCGGGCTCGGCATTATTGTTTGGCAACGTGGGGAGACGCCGGAATGGCGACAATCGAAGTGAAGTCGGAGATCGCCGGACGGGTCTGGCGGTTGGACGCGAAAGTCGGCGAACAGCTCGAAGAAGACGATCCGGTCGTGACCCTGGAAAGCATGAAAATGGAAATTCCGGTGGCCGCCCCACAGGAAGGCCGGTTGGCCGAGCTTTTGGTTGGCGAAGGTGAAGCCGTCGCCGAAGGCCAGTTGGTCGCGCGCTTGGAAGTTTAATCAAAAGGCGGCCCCCGTCATGGAATTCGAAACCCTACTCTATGAACGCCAAGGCCGTCTGCTGCGGCTGACGCTCAATCGACCGCAGGCGCTGAACGCGCTCAACAACCAACTGATTGACGATCTCACCGCTGGGCTCGACGCGGCGGAGGCCGATGCCGACATTTCAGTCGTCGTCCTGACCGGTGCCGGGCGCGCCTTTTGCGCCGGCGCCGACCTCAAACAAGTGCTCGGCGACGTGGCGAATGCCGACAGTGACGGCCTCCGACCGTTCATGACCCGGGCACGGATCGCCTTCAACCGGGTCGCCGCCTTCGAAAAGCCTCTGATCGCGGCGGTCAATGGCGTGACGGCGGCCGGCGGGCTCGAGTTGCTGCTCGGCTGCGACCTGGCGATAGCGGCGGAAAGCGCAAAGATCGGCGACGCCCATGCCAATTACGGCCTGATACCGGGTGGCGGCGGATCGATCCGCCTGCCGCGCAAGATCGGCCCGACCCGCGCCAAGCAGTTGCTCTATAGCGGCGAGTTCCTGCCCGCGGCGACCCTCGCCGACTGGGGCCTGTTGAACGCGGTGGTGCCCGACGACCAGCTGATGGCCGAAGTCGAGCGCATGGCTGCTGCCATGACCGCCAAAAGCCCGCTGGTGCTGCGGCGCATGAAGCAGCTGGTCGACGAAGGCTTGAATGCACCCGATGAAACCGCGCTGAAGCTCGAAGGCATGCTCTGGGAAGCCCACGGCGAGACCCAAGACCTCAAGGAAGGCCTAACCGCGTTCTCGGAAAAACGCCAACCCAACTATACCGGCACATAGGAGACTCGCCGTCGTGTCCGACCTGATCTTCCGCGACCCACTCCATTTGACCGAAGATCTTCGGATCCTGCGCGATCAGCTGCAGCGTTTCGTCGACAACGAGGTGGTTCCAGTCGGCGATGCCTGGGAAGAACAGGGCTACGTGCCGCGTCCCGTGCTCAAAAAGATGGGTGATCTAGGCTTTCTCGGCCTGCGTCACCCGGTCGATTACGGCGGCGGCGACCTCGACGCCCTGGCGACCGTTGTCTTGGGCGAGGAAATGGGACGCTCGTCTTACGGCGGCTTTGCCGCTTGCGTGACGGTGCACACCGACATGGCCTCGCCGCATCTGGTGCGCTACGGCACCAAGGCGCAAAAAGACAAATATCTGCCGGCCGTCATTGCTGGCGAAAAAATCACCGCCGTCGGCGTCACTGAGCCGGGCGCCGGATCCGATGTCGCCAGCATGCGCACCCGGGCGGTTCGCGACGGCGATCATTACGTTTTGAACGGCGCCAAGATGTACATCACCAACGGCGTCTACGGTGACATCTTCTTCATCGCCGCACGCACCGACGCCGAGGTCAAGCCGAGCCGCGGCATTTCGATGTTCATCGTCGAGAAGGGCACGCCGGGTTTCTCGGTCGGCCGCGAGTTGAAGAAACATGGCTGGCTAAGCTCCGATACCGCCGAGCTGGTGTTCGATGATTGCCGGGTGCCGGCAGAAAATTTGTTGGGCGAGGAGAACCGCGGCTTCTACTCGATCATGGGCAACTTCCAGACCGAACGCCTGTCGCTGGCCGGTCAGGCGCTCGGCGCCTCGATGCGGGCAATCGACGTGACCTTGGATTGGCTGAAGGCGCGCCAGGCCTTTGGCGGCGTGCTTTGGGATAACCCGGCGATCCGCCAGCGCATGGCCATGGCCGCCGCCAAGGTCGAGGCGGCGCGGCAGATGACCTATCACGCCGCCTGGCTCGACGCCAACGGCGAGGATGCGGTCCGCGAAATATCCATGGTCAAGGCCTACTCCGCCGAGACCTGCAGCCAGGTCATGTATGACTGCCTGCAGTTCCACGGCGGCATGGGCATCATGCGCGAGAGCGCGATCGAACGCATGACCCGCGATTCCCGGGTCAACCCGATCGGCGGCGGCGCCACCGAAGTGATGCTGGAGGAAGTCGCCAAACGGCTCTGACGGCACCTGTACAGCGATTAGGAGAGTCCCATGGCCGACATGATCGGTTCGGAAATTTTGGCCCGCGCGCTCAAATTGGCTGGTGTCGAGGATATTTTCTACCTGATGGGCGGGCCAATGCTGGCCGCCGAAAAGGCCTGCGAAAACGAGGACATCAGGATGATCGATGTCCGCCACGAGCAGGCCGCCGCCATGATGGCTAATGCCTACGCCCGTTTGCGCAACCGGCCCGGCATCTGCATGGCCGCGAGTGGACCCGGTGTGATCAATCTGACCACCGGCATGGCCAACGCCTTGGTCGACGGCGCCCCGGTTGTCGCCTTCGGCGGCTCGAGCCCGGTTAGTGCCTATGGCCGTCAGGCTTTCCAGGAAATCGATCAGCTGGCGATCTTGGAGCCCTGCGTCAAGCATGCCTTCCGGGTCTATTCGCCTGAGCGCATCCCAGAACTGGTCAATGATGCGTTGCAGACCGCCGTCGCCGGCAAACCCGGCCCGGTCTATGTCGACCTGCCCGGCGACGTCCTCTACAAGCCGGTCGACGCGGACACCATCGATTGGGGTTTCGCCGAACGCCCGCTGCAGCGGCCCCGCCCCGCCGGTGCCCCCGCTGACGTCGCCCGCCTCGCCGACGCCCTGATGGCCGCCGAACGGCCAGTGATCGTGTCCGGCACCGGCGTGCTGTGGTCGGAAGCCTGGCCGGAGCTGCGCCAGTTGGTCGATACGCTCGGCATCCCATTCTACACAACGCCGCAAGGCCGCGGCGTCATCCCCGAGGATCATCCCTGCTGTTATCCGTCGGCGCGGTCGATGGCATTTCGCGAGGCCGACCTGATCCTGGTGGTCGGCACCCGGCTCAATTATGTGGTCAACCACCTGGCGCCGCCGCGCTTTGCCGCCGACGCCACCGTCGCTCGCATCGATATCGACGCGAGCGAAATCGCCACCTCGCCGCGGCGCCTCGACATCGGCATCGTTGGCGACGCCAAAACGGTCCTCACGGCGCTGAACGCGGCGCTCGAGGGTCGCGGTAATACCGAACGGTCGACGCCCTGGCGGCAGAAACTGGCGGCGCGGGTGGAAGAGAAACGTGGACAGCCCGGCGACAACAGCCGGTCCGACGCGCAGCCGATCCATCCCTTGCGTCTTTGCCAAGAGGTCACCGACTTCATGAACCGCGACGCCGTCCTGGTGGTCGACGGCCAGGAAATCCTCAATTACGGCCGCCAGGCCATGCCGACCCACACGCCGGGCCATCGCATGAATTCCGGGCCATTCGGCACCATGGGCGTCGGCCTGCCGCTCGGCCTCGGCGCCAAGGTCGCCAAGCCGGATACCCAGGTGATCGTCGTGCACGGCGATGGCTCCTTTGGCCTCAACGCCATGGAACTGGACACTGCGGTGCGCCACAACATTCCGGTGTTGGTGGTGATCAGCCTGAACGGCGGCTGGACCGCCGCCGATCCGCCCGGCAAGCCGGGCCGCAACCTCGGCTTCACGCGCTACGACCAAATGGCCGAAGCGCTGGGCTGCTACAGCGATTACGTCGAAGACCCCAAGGACCTTGGCGGCGCCCTCCGACGCGCCCAGGACGCCGTCGATTCCGGCCGGGTCGCCGTGGTCAACGTAAAAACCGACGAAACGGCCCGCGCCACGACTCAGGCCTTTACGCAATATGTGACGTAAAAAACGCGGTGAACATAATTGAAGTTCCTTGCTCGACTGCGCTATGAACGGGTTGCTTGGTCACTCGGTGGCTTGTTGCTGGTCTCCGTCACTGGCCTCGCGTTCTCTTATTTCGGCTGGTTCGGAGTCGGTCTCGTTGGTTTGGTCGGGCTGGTGATAACGATGCAATTGGCTCTCAATCGCGGCCACGCCATGGGCGGCGGCTACCAAGGCGTTGATCTGCGACTGTATGCGAAGCAACTTAAGGAACATGATTCCCACACCAGACCGACAGAAAAGTTGGCGGCAAAGGATGCCGAAACCAAGCGGACACGTGTGATCAAGATTTGCAATACGGCCTTTATTGCAATGGCAGCAATTGGCTTTGGCGTAATATTTCTGCGGTTCTTGTGATTGAATTGCAGCAAAGACGTTCAGCTTTCTTCGCGAAACCAGCGCGGATTATCGACGGCAAGATCGGCCGTGACCGTCGCCTTGACGTGGGCCAGCAGCGCCGGATCGTGCCAGGCGATGCTGCCCTCTCGCAGGGCAATTTTGAGCGCGCCGTTGAGCGCTTCAAGATCGTCGGTTTCGCTCTGCAACAAGGCTTGCAATCGCTGTCGTTCCGCGTCCCGGCGATCGTCCAGGCCCGACGCTTCGCGCCGCACCAGGTCGAGCATGGCGATGGCAACGCGTACATGGAAGCGTTCGAAACCGTGGAACGCCGGCAGAACCTCTTCCGTCAATGTCCGGCCGATGCCGGCCAAAATGTCATCGGCGTTCGGCGGGTATGTCGGCATCGGTCAATCCTCTCTGTTTTCGATCAGCCGGACCAGATCATAGAGCGCCTCGCTAACGCGCCGGCCGACGGCACCGAACTCCAGGTCGGGCCGCACGCCGCGCACGAACAGGGCGCCCTGGTACAGGCAAATGACGGCCCAGCGCACGGTGCCAAGCACTTCCCAAAAATGAACGTCACCGCGATCGATCTCCCGGCCGCCGCCGGCACGATAGGCGTCATATAAGGCCGGTCGTTGGGCAACACCGGCGACAGCCAAATCGGGCCGCGAGAACCGCCAGGAGCGCAAACAGACCCACGCAAGGTCTTCGGCCGGGTCGCCGATATGGGCAAGTTCCCAATCGATGACACCGGTAAGCCCGCTTTTGTCGGCCATGAAATTCGCCAGGCGAAAGTCGCCATGCACCAATTTTGGTGCGGCCGCCGCCGCCGGCAGATGATCCGTCAGCCAGGCAAAACCGAATTCGATCCCGGGATGGACAATGTCGAAACCGTCGACCACCTGTTTGAGGTCGGCAATCATCGCCGGCGCGTCCTGGTGCCGGAGCGGCGGCAACGCTACTGGATCGACACTGTCGAGGCCGGCCCGAAAGGCGCCGATTTGGGCGGCCAGCCGGCGCCGGGCGGTTTCGTAATCCGGCTCCTTCAAGACCTTGGTGGTATCGGTCAGTCCGGGCAGCCGGTCCATGACGAAGCCCTCGCCGAGGCCGTCTTCGGTGTCCAATTCGAAATGGATTTTGGCGACGGCTAAGCCGGCGGCATAGACCGCCCGCAAGATCGCCACTTCATGATCCCTGCCCGGCGAAAAAATCGCCGCTAATTCCGCATGCACCGAGGCCTTTGGCGGCGGCAGGCGTAGGATCAGCGGCAGGCCGGCGCCGCCATCGATCAGGTCGAAACGCCAGGTTTCCGCCGATGCGCCAAAGGTCAGTCGCTCGAGATCGCGGATTTCCGCGGTTTCGCCGAATCGGCGCTTTGCCGCAGCCTGGATCCGCTCAACGACAGCCTCACTCACGACCTCGGTCCCCGGCCTTAGCCGACGCGCCAGCAGACCCCGCGAAAGCCATTTACCCCTCCCTTCGGCGCCCCCATAAAACACTTTTCGGAGTTACCCACACTGGCCTTTGTGCGTCAACCACGGTCGACGCTCGGCAAATTCGCCGGCACCGAATGTGTGACCAAAACCCTACATTTTGAAATTAATTTTTCGGTGACCACTACATCTTGTGATTTTTCGTTGACGCCCCCTAACCAGCCAGTAGGATGCCTTGGCTCTGCGGCAGACCGGTCAGTACGGGTAATATCCGACCGCGGCGGGCAGCGTTGTAGAGTGAACCCAACAAACGACGATTGACAAGAAACTGGGGGTGTCGGGCGTGCTCAATACAGTGCAGACTCAAAACGGGGTCCGGGTGGAAGTCGACCGCAGTCGCGACCGTCTTTTGACCGATTTCGGCAAGGCGGTCATGACCGATCGCTATCTTATGCCGGAAGAATCCTTTCAGGATTTGTTCGGCCGCGTCGCCAGCCATTACGCCGACGATACAGCCCATGGGCAACGGCTTTACGGCTACATCAGCAAGCATTGGTTGATGCCGGCAACGCCGGTTCTGAGCAACGGCGGCACCAAGCGCGGCCTGCCGATTTCCTGTTTCCTAAACGAAGCCAGCGACAGCTTGGAAGGCATCGTCGATCTATGGAACGAGAACGTGTGGCTGGCCGCTCGCGGCGGTGGCATCGGCAGCTATTGGGGCAACCTCCGCTCGATTGGCGAACGTGTTGGCGCTAACGGCAAGACCTCCGGCGTTATCCCTTTCATTCGCGTCATGGACAGCCTAACGCTCGCCATCAGCCAAGGTTCGTTGCGCCGCGGCAGTGCCGCGGTCTACCTTCCCGTGGATCACCCGGAAATCGAGGAATTCGTCGAAATCCGCCGACCGACCGGCGGCGATCCGAACCGCAAGGCGCTGAACCTGCATCACGGCCTGCTGATCAGCGACGCCTTCATGCGCGCGGTCGAGCAAGATGACGAATGGGCCTTGCTGAGCCCGCTCGACCGCACCGTCGTCCGGCGCATTTCGGCGCGCGCGTTGTGGATCCGGATCCTGACCGCGCGGGTGGAAACCGGCGAGCCTTATCTGATTTTCGTCGACCAGGTAAACCGGCAGATGCCCGAGCATCACAAACTCGCCGGACTGACGGTGAAAACCTCGAACCTGTGCAGCGAAATCACCCTGCCGACCGGCAAGGACCATCTCGGTGCAGAGCGCACCGCCGTCTGCTGCCTTTCCTCGCTTAATTTGGAGCGCTTCCTGGAATGGCGCGATCATCCGCTGTTCATCGAAGACGTCATGCGCTTTCTCGACAATGTCCTGCAGGACTTCATCGACAAAGCACCGGAAAGCATGGCGAATGCGCGTTACGCGGCGACCCGGGAGCGCAGCGTCGGCCTCGGCGTCATGGGACTGCATTCCTTCCTACAGGCCAACAGCGTGCCGTTTGAATCGGTCATGGCCAAGGTGTGGAATACGAAGATTTTCAAGCATATCAAACAGGGTGTCGATGCCGCCTCGGTGACCTTGGCCGAAGAGCGTGGCGCCTGTCCCGATGCCGAGCAGTACGGCATCATGGAACGTTTTTCCAACAAAACGGCGATCGCGCCGACCGCGTCAATTTCGATCATTTGCGGCGGCGCCAGCCCCGGCATCGAGCCGATCGCGGCCAACTCGTTCAACCATAAAACTTTGTCGGGGTCATTCAACGTACGTAATAAATATCTCACCAAGCTGCTGGAAGAAAAGGGCGAGAACACCGACGCAACCTGGTCGTCGATTACCTTGAACGGCGGCTCGGTACAGCATCTCGATTGCCTCGGCGAGCATGAAAAAGCCGTGTTCAAGACGGCATTCGAATTGGACCAACGCTGGATTGTCGAGCTCGCCGCGGACCGCGCGCCCTTGGTCGATCAGGCCCAATCGGTCAATGTTTTCCTGCCCGCGGATATCCACAAAAGGGACCTGCATCAAATTCATTACCAAGCCTGGAAGCAGGGCCTGAAGAGCCTCTATTATTGCCGCTCGCTGTCGATACAGCGCGCCGATAAGGTCTCTGAGAAAGCGACGAGCGCCGCCTTTACCATTCCCCACCATGGCCAAGTCAACATCCAGGACGGCCCGGCGATACATGCTTTGGAACCGAGCGCTCCGGCCAATCCGGCCGAAGATACGCGCTACGATGAATGCCTAAGCTGTCAGTAATCACGTTGTCCTAATCGCGCAGAACCCGTTCGACAGAGAGGAGCGCAATGTCGCTGTTGCAAGACCGTCCGATCTACAAGCCATTTCAATATCCCTGGGCCTATGACGCCTGGTTGACGCAACAGCGAATCCATTGGCTACCGGAAGAAGTGCCGCTGGCCGACGACGTCAAGGATTGGCACGACCGGCTTTCCGACGGTGAACGTAACCTGTTGACCCAGATTTTCCGGTTCTTCGTGCAGTCCGACGTCGAGGTCAACAACTGCTACATGAAACATTACGCCCGCATTTTCAAACCAACGGAAGTGCAGATGATGCTGGCCGCGTTCTCCAACATGGAAACCGTTCATATCGCCGCCTATTCCCATTTGCTTGACACGATTGGGATACCGGAATCGGAATATTCAGCCTTCCTCCGCTACAAGGAGATGAAGGACAAATACGACTACATGCAGCAGTTCGGCGTCGACACGCCGCGCGACATCGCGCTCACCTTGGCGGTATTCGGCGCCTTCACCGAGGGCCTGCAATTGTTCGCCAGCTTTGCCATCCTGTTGAATTTTCCGCGCTTCAACAAAATGAAAGGCATGGGGCAAATCATTTCCTGGTCGGTGCGCGACGAGAGCCTGCATACGGATTCAACGATCAAACTGTTCCATACCTTTCTCGGTGAAAACCCGGACATCCTCGACGACGATTTGCGCCACGAGCTCTACCGTGCCTGCCACACCATCGTCGCCCATGAAGACGCCTTCATCGAGCTCGCGTTCGAGCAAGGCGACATCGAGGGCCTCGAGGCCAATGAGATAAAGAGCTACATCCGCTTCATCGCCGACCGCCGTCTGACCCAACTGGGCCTGATGCCGATCTACAAGATCGAACAAAACCCACTGCCCTGGCTCGACGAAATGCTGAATGCCGTCGAACACGCCAACTTCTTTGAAAACCGGGCTACCGAATATTCCCGCGCCGCGACCAAAGGCACCTGGGACGAAGCCTTCGACTAGACCTTGTTCGATTCATATCGAACAAGGTCATTTTGTTGCGCTCACGCCGATGCGCCGCTGGCGCACGGCTCCACTGGGGCGGCGCTAATCGCGCCTTGGCCGCGGTCGCGGCCCTGACCGCGTACTCAATTATCGAAGCCTTCGACTAAACCGCCGTATAGCCGCCGTCGACGGTGAATTCGGCGCCGGTGACGAAGCTTGCTTCGTCGGAGGCTAAGAACAGGATGATGTTGGCGACCTCTTCCGGCTTGCCGAGGCGTCCGATCGGATGCTTACTGGTGATGTCGGCCAAACGCTTCATGCCGTTGCCCCGCATGGCCGGATTGTCCAGCACCATCGGCGTTTCGATGTAGCCGGGATGCACCGAATTGACCCGCACGGCGATGCCGAGGGCTGCGCATTCGACCGCCGCCGCCTTGGTGAACAGCCGGACCCCGCCCTTGCTGGCGGCATAAGCCGAGGAATAGGCGGTGCCGACCAGGCCTAATATGGATGAAATATTGACGATGGAACCGCCGGCTTCTTTCATGGCACGGATCGCCGCCTGAGTGCCGAGAAACGTACCGTCCAGATTGATGGCGATGGTGCGCCGCCAGTGATCCAGATCCATGTCCAACAACGGTTTCGGTTCGCCGATACCGGCGGCGTTGACCAGGATGTCGAGGTGGCCGTATTCGGTCACCGCCGCATCGACCGCTGCCCGCCAATCGTCGGCCGAGACCACGTCCAGAGGCGCGAACAGCGCCGCGTGGCCACCATTGCGCAGGCTGGCGGCTGCCGCCTCGCCCTTTGCGTGCTCGATATCGGCGACGACGATGGCAGCGCCCTCGCACGCCATCGCCTGTGCCGTTGCGAAGCCGATGCCGGAAGCGCCGCCGGTTATCAGCGCCACCTTGCCGGCTACCCGGCCGGGGCGCCCTTCATCATTGGCCATGGTCCGTCAGCCAACCGCGCCGGCATTGTGCAACGCGGCGATGTCGTCGGAGGAAAAGCCCCAATCGTCGAGCACTTCGTTGGTGTGCTGGCCGGGGTCCGACGGCGGCCCTTGGACTTCCGCCTTGGTTCGGCTAAAGCGCGGCGCCGGGCCCGGCTGGACCACGCCATCGACCTCGATGAAGGTGCCGCGCGCCTTGTTGTGGGGGTGATTGGGCGCTTCGGCCATGGACAGGACCGGTGCGAAGCAAACGTCGGTGCCCTCCATGATGGTGCACCATTCGTCGCGTGTCTTGGTCTTGAATACGTCGATCAGCCGTTCGCGCATGGCCGGCCAACTGTCCCGGTCCATCTGTGCCGGCAGGTCTTCGCCGTCGAGGCCGGTCAGCTCCAGCAGCTCCTTGTAGAACTTGGCCTCGATCGACGCGATCGAGACGTATTTACCGTCACTGGTCTCATAGACCTCGTAGAAATGCGCACCGGTATCCAGGATGTTGCTGCCCCGCGGCTGGCGCCAGTTGCCGGTTGCATGCATACCGTAGATCGAGGTCATGAGGGATGCCGCGCCATCAGTCATCGATGTATCGACGACCTGGCCCAATCCCGATTGCCGGGCTTCCAGGACGCCGCAGACAATGCCGTAGGCGAGATAAAGCGCGCCACCACCGAAGTCACCGACCAGGTTGAGCGGCGGCACCGGCTTGCAGCCATCGCGACCGATGGAATCCAAGGCGCCGGTCAGCGCGATGTAGTTCATGTCATGGCCAGCGGCGTGCGCCAGCGGCCCGTCCTGGCCCCAGCCGGTCATCCGGCCGTAGACCAATTTCGGGTTGCGGCCGAGACAAACGTCAGGCCCGAGACCGAGGCGTTCGGTGACGCCAGGCCGGAAGCCTTCGATCAAGGCGTCGGCGCCGTCGGCAAGCCGCAGGACGGTTTCGACACCCTTCGGGTTCTTCAAATCGACGGCGATCGAGCGGCGGCCGCGGTTCAAGGTGCTGTATTTCCGGCCGTGAGAAATGCCGAGGCCGCTGTCGGTCAGGCGATCGACGCGGACGACGTCGGCCCCCATATCGGACAGCAACATGGCACACATCGGACCCGGGCCGATGCCCGCCAGTTCCACCACTTTTATACCTGCCAAAGGACCCATTTCTTGCACTCCTTCACTTAAATCTTTCATTGGTTTCGCGAACTCGCGGCGCCCCAACTATACAGTCGCTCTAACGGATCGCCAACGGGCCCCCGTCCCAACGCCGGCCGAGCCAGAGCGCCGCGCCGAGGCCGACCACCGATATCGCCGCCATCGCCAAAAAGGCGTCGCCGCCGAGATTGCCGTAGAGCACGCCCGACGCCATCAGGCCGATCCCCATGGCCGCGCCGCCGCCGATCGCCGCATTGAGGCTTTGAGCGCTGGCCGAAATCTCCGGCGGCGCCGATCGCGTGAGAAAATGCATGGCGCCGAGATGCGCCGCCGCAAAGGTGAAGGCATGCAAGGACTGCACCGCCATCAGCCCGACGAAATGCGTGACCCAGGCGGTCAGCAGCCAGCGCAATGCGCCCGCCGCCAAAGCCATCGCCAACAACGCCGGCGCCGGGAAGCGCACCACCAGCCGCCGAGAGACCACGAAGAATATGATCTCGGCCACGGTCCCCCACGCCCACAACATGCCGATTTGAAAGTCGCTGTGGCCCAAACCACGCCAATGCAGTGTGCCGAAAGCAAACAATACCGCGTGGCTTGCCATGTTGGCGGCACTGGCGACCAAGAACACCACGAACAGGGGCTGACGCAGCAAGCGAAGTGGCCCGAACAGAGACCCCTGCGCCTTCGGCGCGCGGATGTCAGGCAGCAAAAACGACATTGCCGCCGCGACCGCAAAGGCGGCCAAGACCATTGTCCAGACCAACTCCGACGAGCGCCCGTCCAGCACCCAACCGGCGCCCATGGAGCCGAAAATAAAGGTCACCGAGCCCCACAGCCGAACCCGGCCGTAATCCATGCCCGAGCGCCCGGCCGCCAGCATGGCGAGATTGTCGCCGAGCGGCATGACCGGCGCCATGAAGACGCTGAACAGTACCGCAACGGCGGCGATGGCGGCGAAGGAATGGCTCCAACCGTAGAGCGCAAAGGCCAGGGTCGCGCCCACCAACAGCACGATAAGCGGCCGGCGCCGGTCACCCCGACGATCGGCGATTTGGGCGATTAGGGGGTTGGCGCCGATCCGGATCCATTGCCCGACCGCCAACACCAAGCCGATTTCCGCGGCCTCGAGCCCACGACCGCTCAAGAACAACGGAAAGAACGGCATTTGGATGCCGACGGCGAAAAACAACGCACCGAAATACAGGCTGAAGCGGCTTTTCAGCCCCGCTATCTCCGTTGGTGTCGTCACTACGCCGTCTTCGGGCGCCTTTGGATGAATTCGACGGTGACGCCATCCCAGTCGCGCAAATAGACCACCTTGCTGCCTTTGTTAGGCCCGGCGTCAATAGCGACGGGCGGCGCGATGGGCAGCACCGCGTGGCCGGCCGAAGCGGCGACGGCGGCATCGACGTCATCAACGTTGAAAGCAATATGGGCAAAGCCGGTATCACAGGGCCGCGCTTCAACCCGCCCGCGCTCCGCCGGCCCGAGATACTGAATGAGTTCCATCGCGTGCCCCGGGCCCTGCAGATAGGCGATGATCATGTCGGCACCCTTCACACCGGACACCTGCTCGACAATGGCCGGATCCCTGGGTTCGTGAGACACCACACGGAAGCCCAAGACGTCGCGAAAATAGGCGATCGAGCGATCGAGATCGGAAACGGTGAAACTGGTATGGTTGGTGCCGAGGACACGGAATTCAGCCATGGTCGAAGCCTCGTCCTGAAATTGGAGCGCGTGGCCACAAGATGCGCGGGCGCCGCGCCGTTGTCCAGGGTCGTGCGGCGCCCGGCCCGATCATCGGAAGTCGAAGCCGCATTCCTTGAGTTGTTGGCGCAAGTGGTCGCGCAGTTGGGGAAAAAATTTCTTGTCCATGTCGTGGGACCAGGAATCCGCCGTCGTCGGCTTGCCGATCGCGCCATAATGGTGAGCGAGGGCGGAATCGTAATCCACAAGCTGATCATCAAGGCCGCGGTTGTCGCGCAACGCCCCATAGCGCTCGTAATGGACCATTGTGCTGTAGTCCATCCGTGGTTTTTGCGGCGGTACCTCGGCGGGCCATCCGAGGCACATGCCGAACACGCAATAGACGCGATGCGGCAGCCCGAGGATGCGGGCAGTCTCGACCGCATCGTTGCGCACGGCGCCGATCATTACGCCCTTAAGGCCGAGCGATTCCGCGGCAAGATAAGCCGACATGCCGACCAGCGCCGCGTCGATCGTCGAGACCAGGCCGACTTCCAGATTATTGCTGTCGATGCCATGGCCGCGCGCCTGCATAGCCCGCTCGATACGCGTTAGATCGGCGCAAAATGCGAGGAAGACAGGCGCTTCAACCACGTGGCCCTGACCGCCGGTGACGGTCTTCAGCCGCGCCTTGGTCTCTGCGTCTCTGATCACGACGACACTATAGGATTGAATGTTCGACGATGTCGGTGCCCGAAAGGCCGCACGCAATATTTGCGCCACGGTTTCTTCAGCGACGGGCTTTTGTGTGTACGCCCGAACGCTCACCCGTTGTTCCAAAAGGTCGATTGTTTCAGTGGTTGGCATAATTTCTCACTTGATCTGTGACCGACGCGCCGAATTTGGCCTTCACCGGCGGGTGGCGTATTGTAGGAATTATTGCGACGGGAGGAAGAATGGTGGAGACCGAAATTCCGATCCTAGAGCTTGGCGATTATATTGCCGGCAAACCGGGAGCCGCGGAGAAAGCCGCGAAAGAACTGCAATTCGCCTGCGAGAACGTCGGCTTCTTTTATGTTCTGGGCCATGGCGTCAGCCAAGACCTGATCGACCGCACCTTTGAAGCCAGCACCCAATTCCACGCCCTGCCCATGGAACAGAAACTGGCGTTGAAGGCCAACGAACACAACATCGGCTATATGGGCTACGGCACCAGCGTCTCGCGCGCCAGCCAAGTCTACGACGGCGACCGCAAGCCGAATTTGGTCTCTGCCCTGTTCCTGAAGCGCGACTTGCCGCCGGATCATCCCGACATCGTCGCCAACAAACGCTTCCGCGGCGCCAACCAATGGCCGCAAGGCTTGCCCGGGTTCCGCGAGACCGCCGTCGCTTATATGGCCGCGCTGGAACAGCTCGGCAAACAACTGGTACCGCTCTACGCGCGTGCGCTTGACCTGGAAGCCGATTTTTTCGCCGAAGCGTTCGCCGATCCGCAATTTACGCTCAGGCTCTCGCACTACCCGCCGTCCGAGCCGGAAGACAACCAGTTCGGCCTCGGACCCCATACCGATTCCAGTTTCCTAACCCTGCTCGCCCAAAACAAAGTCGATGGCCTGCAAATCCGCCGAACCGATGGCTCATGGATCAACGCATCGGCCGTACCGGGCAGTTTCGTTGTCAATTCCGGCGATTTGCTGCGGCGTTGGTGCAACCACCGATTTCTGTCGACGCCGCATAGGGCGGTCGCGTCGGCAACGGACGTCGACCGCTACGCCATTCCGTTCTTCTTCGACGCCAACGCTGATTATGTCATGGAGTGCCTGCCGACCTGCCAGGGCCCGGGGCAGCCGCCGCGCTACGAGCCCACGACCTATACGGAATACATGCTGTGGTTCGCCCGGCAAAACTACCCGCATTTTCGCGGCGAAGCGGACTAGGCTTGTTTCGGTTTTCATCGAATCAAGCCCCATCGGTAGCGCTCACGCAAATGCGCCTTGGGCGCATGGCTCCGCGGGGGCGGCGCTTGCCGCGCCGGGGCCGCGGCCCTGACCGCGTACGTCGACGACAAACGCGGTCTGGATCACGTGATATCGATGACGTTCTGCGGCGCTTCGCCGCGCGCCAGCCGGTCAAGGTTGGCGGCGACGAATTGCCACCGCCGCTCAAGATGCGCGCGTGTCCAGGTCGCCCGATGCGGCGTCATCACGACATTGTCCAAGTCCCAGAACGGCTGATCGGCCGGCGCCAGCTCGCTGATCAGGCTTTCGCCTTGGCGTGGATAACGTCGCCAAACGTCGATCACGGCGCCGCCGATCGAGCGGTCGCGAAGCGCCACATAAAGAGCGGTTTCATCGACAATTTCGGCGCGCGCGACGTTGATGAGCACCGCCGTCGGTTTCAGCAACGCGATCCGCCGGCGATCCATCAGGCCGCGCGTCTGGTCTGACAACGGACAGGCGACAACGATGAAATCCGCCTGCCCAAGCAGGCGGTCGATCGCATCGTCACCGGTATCGAGGGCTGTCAGGCCATCCAGCTTTGGCCGCGACCGCCGGGTCACGGCGCTCACCGTCATCCCGAAGGCCTGGGCGCGCTCGGCGACTTCGCGGCCAATATGGCCATAGCCGATCAAGCCCAAATGACAGCCCGCCACTTCCTGATGGAAGGGGCCGCCCGGCGGCCCTTTGTAGCGCCAGTTTCCGGCCTTGAAATCGGCGGCCTTGGTGGCGAGGCCGATCTGCCATTCCAGGATCGCCGCCATTACATATTCCGCAATAGGGCCCTCATGGCCGTAGGCGTTAGCGGCAACGCAGCCATCGGGCAGCAACGCCGGCGTGAGCCAGTCGTATCCGGTGAACGGCAGCTGCAACAAAGCGAGGCGCGGCGCCGGCGGCAAGGGCTGCCGGAACGACCCGGTGACCAGGGCATCGGCGCCGCCGATCAGGTCGGCGAACCGTTCCGGGCCGTCATCATCGGTCCAATACGCGATGCGCCAAGACGTGGTCAGTTGCGTCGCCAAGAATTCGCCATGCGCCTGAACCAACTGGCCGGCCAGCAACACGGTGCGGTCGCTTGTCATGATGCTTCCATTCGCGCCGCGGCGGCCGCCGCCTCGGCTTCGGCTTCCAATTGCAGCGGATCGTCGCTATCGACAATGGCCTCCGCCACACGCCTGGAGAATCCGGCCCGGCCGAACACCGCCAATTCCCGGCTGCGTTCGACGGCAGGCTTGTCCAGGCGGCGAAACGGCCCCAAGCGGCGGCGGCGGGCATAGCGCAGGCCGGCTTCCAAATCGTTGTAGCCAAGGTCGCGCGCCAAGGCAGCCATCGCGCCATCGACCATCGCGTCCGACAAACCCTTCTGTCTCATGGCTTGGCGAATGGCCATCCGCGGCCGGCCGCGCCGGTACAGGCGCCGCGCCATGGTGGCCGCATAAGCCGCATCATCAAGCAGCCCGAGGCTTTCCAGCTTCACGGTCAGGTCTTCAATCCATTGCCCGGTTTCCGGCGGCGCCTCGTCATCGCTGGATCGAAAAACCCGACGGGATACCTTGCGCGCCATGACCCGGCGGAAGTTCGCCGTGGTCGAGCCATAGCGTTCGAGATAGGCGAGCGCCGCGCGCTCGAGGTAACGCGGTGTGATCTTCGCGGGTCGCTCTCCGCGGTTCTTGGTGCGGTCCGGCATGAAACCTCACGCTATCCCACAAAACGCCTGCACAAACAAGTAATTGCCACTGGACAATAGCAGCGGCGTTTTCGATGATGGATAAGATTTTCGGCGGTTGCGAAAGGAGAAACGATGCAGGTGCTGGTGCTTTACGCCCATCCCGTGGAAACCAGTTTCAGCGCCGCCGTTCATCAATCGGCCCTCGACGCTCTCAGGGCCGGCGGCCACACAATCGACGATTGCGATCTCTATGCGGAAGGCTTCGACCCGGTGTTGAGCCGTCAGGAGCGGCTCGACTATCACGACCTGCGGGTCAACACGACCCATGTCGCCGATTACGTCGAACGCCTGCGGCGCGCCGAAGGCTTGGTTTTGTGCTTCCCGATTTGGTCCTTCGGGCCGCCGGCGATCCTGAAAGGCTTCTTTGACCGCATCCTCATACCCGGTGTCGCCTTCAGCCTTAGTGACAAGGGCGACATCGCCGCCAACCTACAGCACATCCGTAGAATCGCCGGTATCGTGACCTACGGCCAAACCCGTCTCGCCAGCGTGTTCATGGGTGACCCGCCACGGAAATACATCTCCCGCGCCCTTAAATGGTGCGCCCATCCGCGGGCGTCGGTGACTTATCTGGCCCACTACAACATGAACAAATCGACAGACCAGACCCGGCGCCGATTCCTCAACCGGGTCGAGCGCGTCATGGGGAATTTTTGACCAGGCCGTAACCTCCTGGGCGCGATTGTTATGCATCGCGAACCGTATCAAGTATCGCGACCGCGTCGGCGGGTGGATGATGACCGCGCCAGGCAATCATCAAATCCGGGCGCACGAGGGCTAATTCGGCTTGGTACAATTCGGCGGCGGCATCATCAGGAATAGAGACCACGGTCAAAGGCAAGCCGATTTGGTTTGCCGCGCGTAGAAATCCATTGGCTGCTTTGCCGGCAGCGGCGGCAGCGGCACCCATGATCAAAAGCGTAAAGCCCGGAGCGAAATGGTCCAGGATGGAATGGCCATCGCCAAGCCAAAGGTGCGGCGCACGATGGCCGGGACGCGCAGTTGGCACGTAGTCACGGGCATCGTCAGGCGGCTCGGGGCTGCCGTCTGGCACGACGATCTCTGAATTGCCATACCGATAGCCCAATAAGGTGCCGGAGGAGACGATGAGTTTTTCTTGCTGGACGATCAGCGCCTTCAACCGAGCCCGTGCGGCGTCTCCCGCAGCGCTCTCTTCATCAATAATATCGCCTTCCTGCATGACCGCGAATAGGCGGTCGAAGCAGTCTGCCGCCTCGGTCGTATTGCGGAAACCGACGGGCCGCCGCTCTTGTTCGTAACTGTCGAGCAGACGGGAACCTGCCCAGCCCTCAAGATTGGCTTGTAGTTTCCAGGCCAAGTCGATGACGTCGGACACGCCCGTATTCATGCCGAAGCCACCTGTCGGCGAAAACAAATGAACCGCATCGCCGGCCAGAAATACGCGGCCCCGACGATACTGATCGGCGACCAGCGCGTGGGCGGTCCATGGTTGAATAGACAAGACCTCCAGTTCCGTCGGCCGCCCAAGCACGCCATGGATCGCGGCGACGGGGTCAACCTCGTCCCAAGCCTGACCATCCTCTAAGATCACATGAAATGTGAAGGTTTTGCCGCCGTCCCAGTTGAGCAGAAAGCCGCGGTGGTCGCGATGCACCGGGAAAAAGATGTTGGCATGCCCAAATCGATGGCCCTGCATGAAGTTTGGCGCCCGGAAATAGATGGACACGAAATTTGCCAATTTGGCGCGGCCGCTCAATTCGATACCAAGCTTGCGACGCACCATCGACCGGCCGCCGTCACAGGCAACCAAGTATTCGCAATGCACCTCTTCTTCGATCGCGCCGTCACGTGTCCCGATACGGCACCGCACCCCGGTCTCGCCTTCATCGAAATCGAGTAGTTCCCAGCCAAAACGAAAATCGACGCTGTCCTGGCTTTTGACGTAGTTCAGGATTGCGTTTTCAACCTCGTGCTGCCCGGTAATGGTTTTCAAGTATGGTGACCAGCTATGTTCATTCTTCGCGTAGCCGCCCTGCGCCGCCAACTTGTTGAGATCGCGAAACGGCGGTAACTCAACACCGTGAAGCAACCGGCCGGCCAAGGTCGTCACATAGAAATAATTGGCCGGTAGATCCGGTGGCACCCCGGCCTTGCTGATCGCTTCATCGATACCCCAACGGCGATAATATTCCATGGTCCGATTGGCAACGGCATTGGCCCGCGGATGCATGTTCAGATCATCCATGCGTTCAACCGCGAGGCAGTCGACGCCACGCCAGCCAAGTTCAGCCGCTAATGACAGGCCAACGGATCCGCCGCCGCAAACCAGGATGGGTATTTCCTTCAAGTTTTCGCTTTCTCGGCTTCGCTCCGTCGAAGTGCGACGGCACAGTTGTGTGCCGTTACCAGAGCTTTGTCCCATCGGTCGTGGAAACATGGGCACTTACGACTTTCCACCCGATTTCCGGAAACCTGACCCAATATTGGCTCTGGCGCCCGACCAAATCCTGACCGCGGACCTTGAACTCCAGGTTTACCGCGGCCGTGTCGTGACCGATGGTCAGTATCTCCAGGCGCAAGCGTTTTTCCTTGATGCCCGGACCCGGAGGCCTTGCCTCTCGGTGCGCATGAATGGCATCGAAACCATAACCATGTTCGCTCATGGCGAGCCGCACGGTGTACGGACTGTTCCAGAAGGTGTCGTCCAGTACCGAAACGTCTTTTTCCTCCAGAGCCTTCTCGTAGGCTTCGAATCGCGAGCGCACTTCAGCCACCACGTCCGGGATATTCGCTGTGTAATCTTTCGCCATCATTCCTCCTGGGGGGCGCAAGCCACGTCCTAACGGCCGCCGCTCAGTGCCGGGTAGAGATAGGTGTGGTGGGCGGCGGCATCATAGTCGGGATTGTCCCACGCCAGCATCTTGCCCGGATTCATCAGTCCCGCCGGATCGGCTTCGCGCTTGAAGGCGAGTTGGACGTCGTCGACCATTTTCATGCCGCCGCCCTCCAAAGTGAAATCATGGGGATTGAAGACAGGGCAGCCGCGCGCTTCCAGGTCGCGGATGACTTCCATCATACGTTCCTCGGATTTGTAACGCACGATCGGCAGGCCGAAACAGGCGATCGGCCCGTCAAAGCGAATGAACTCCAAATGCATCGGCAATTCGTCGCCGTACGCGGCGACCACTTCCTCGACCAGAGCCAGGTGATTGGGCGGTGGAAACAAGATCTGCAAATAGGTTATCGAACGATCGACTTTGAGCGCCTGCAAGGTGGAATGATTCCAACTGAATTCGTACAACGGCGTCTTGGCGACCAGTTCCTCGGCAGTTCGTTTGTAGACGACTTCGCCCGGCCATTCGCCCAACAAGGCCTCGAACGCTTCCAGCGAATGGCCGGCGATCATCGCCAGGACCAAATGGCCGCGCTCTGGGATGACGCCTTTCAGCGGCCGGAAATAATCCTGGCCGATCGGATCGGCAACGGTAGTTACCAGCTTCTTGGCGATACCGACTTCATCACCCAAGGCCTGAGAAAATCGGGCCGCTTCCATGAAGTCGTCGAAGGCGACCATTACATCCGCCCAATCCATGGCCGCGGTCAGGGGCACCTCGACTTCTGTCACGACGCCGTTGGTACCGTAAGCGTGGTTGATTTTTTGGACGTCGTCACCGCGCAGCTCGAGGACTCGGGGTTCCGCTTCCATGGTGACGACCCGGGCGGCAATGATATTGCCGCGATCGCGCAATAGGCCCCAGGTGATCGAGCCGATGCCGGAGGAGCCGCCGGTCACGAAGCCGCCGATCGATGCGGTCTTCAAGGTAGACGGATGAAACCGCAGTTCCTGTCCGGACTGGGCTTTCGTCGCCCGTTCCAGCTCGCCGATTTTAAGGCCCGCTTCCGCGCGAATGCTGCCTTGACGTATCCACTTGATGGCGGTCATGCCTGATACGTCTAGCACCACGCCGCCTTGGATCGGCATGGCTTGACCGTAATTGCCGGTACCGCAGCCGCGCACGGTCACCGGAACCTGGCGCGCGTGACAGGTCGCCAGGGCGCGCACCACGTCCGCCTCGTTGCGCGGACTCACGATCAGATCGGCAACCACCGTGTCGAGCTGCTGTTTCAGGATTGGGCTATACCAGTAAAAATCGCGGCTCTTCTGGCGCCGCTCCGTCGGGTTGGTGGTCGAGGGGATGTCTCCCAACGCCTCGGCCAATTCCTGCCAGTCGGTCATCGCCGTCCTTTCTCCATCAGGTCGTCGAGCTCTTCATAGGGCGGCAGTGCCGTATCGATCGGCTGGCCGCCACGCAGCACAATTCTGTCCGATTGACGCCGCGACAGCAATTCGCTGTAGTAGCGGCCGCGGAACAAAATCAGATCGGCCGGAGCGCCGACCGCGAGCCGGCCGGCATCCGCCAACCCCATGACGGCGGCCGGCGTACGTGTCACCGCCGCCGACCAGTCGCCGTACGGGCGGTCAAGATGGGCGATACGGACGGCTTGAGTAAAGACCTCCAGCATGTCGTGATCGCCAAACCCGTAAAACGGATCCCGGCAATTGTCGCTGGCCAGCGAGACCGGGATGCCGCGGGCCTTCAGTTCGTGCAGCAACGTCACGCCGCGCCAGCGCGGCGTTCGGCCCGGTTGCCGATCCTGCAGAAACAGATTGCACATCGGCAGACTGACGATCGAAATGCCGGCCTCGGCCACCAAGTCCAGGGTTTCCCGAACAACATCGGCCGGCTGCACGGCGAGACTGCAGCAATGACCGGCGACGATGCGGCCGTCGAACCCGGCGCGGCGCGCGGCCAAGGCGATCTGTTTCAACGACCGCGCCGCGGGGTCGCCGCTCTCGTCGACGTGGAAGTCGAGATCGAGCCCGCGGTCGCCGGCCGCGGCGAATATGCGGTCCAACTGGCGGTCTAAATTCGGCGACATGAAGGTCACCGCCCCCAGGATGCCGCCGCATTCGGCGACGAGATCGGCGATCCAGTCGCCGTAAGGTTCGTCGAAATAGTCGCTCAACAGGATCGACACCGCCTGCAGCGCGATGCGGCCCCGCCAGGCCTCCCGAAGCTCCGTAAATACCCGCCAGGAGCCCTCTGCTTGCGGCCCGCTGGAATCAATATGCGTGCGGATCGCCGCGGTACCGTGAGCAAAGGATGTCGCCAGGCCGAACCCGAACCGGCGCCGCAAATCGTCCTCGCTCCAATGCACGTGATCGGCGGCGGCGGTCTCAAGCGCGCCAGCGAAGCTGCCGTCTGGATTGGGCGCACGCTGCCAAATATGGCCTTTGTCCAAATGCGTGTGCAGATCGACAAAACACGGCCAAACCATGCGCCCTTTCAGGTCGACGGCGGCTACGTCGCCGTTGGGTGTACGACCGGCAGGCGCGATCGCGGCGATACGGCCGTCGGTTACGTCGATGTCCAGCGCCACCAAATCGTCCGCCTGCCGGGTGAATCCCGATGCCTCATCCAGCAGGCAACCGGGCGCGGTCGCGTTGGCGAGGCGATAGCTCGATGCTCGCTTGAGGGATGCCAGGATCTTGTCCATCGACCTAGTTCTCGCGTTTCACGGCACTCTCATGCCACTTGCGGAGCACCAAATGCGCCAACATGCTGAACAACAGAAAAATGATGATGCCGGTGCCGGAGATCATAATCAGCGCCGCGAACATGCGCGGAATGTTGAGCCGGTAGCCAGCCTCTAGAATTCGATAGGCCAGGCCGGTTTCGGCACCGGCGGTGCCGGCAGCGAATTCCGCGACAATGGCACCGATCAAGGACAGGCCGCCGGCAATCTTAAGGCCGCCCAGGAAATACGGCATTGCCGAGGGCAGCCGCAGATACCACAGGGTTTGCCAGCGACTGGCGCCATAGAGCTGGAACAAGTTGATCAGGTTATGGTCCGCCGAGTTCAGGCCCAACGTGGTGTTCGACAGGATCGGAAAGAACGCGACGATCCAGGCACAAATCAACAAAGCCACATAGGTATTGTCGACATATATGAGGATCAACGGCGCGATCGAAATGATCGGCGTGACCTGCAGGATCACCGCATAGGGGAAGAAGGTGAGCTCCAACCAGCGCGATTGGGTAAACAGGATTGCCAGAAAGACGCCGCCGGCGGTCGCGACGCTGAGCGCCATGAAAGTGATCTGCAAGGTCACCAGCAAGGACGGATACAATGTATGCCAATCGCTTATCAGGGTGTCCAAAACCAACAGCGGCCCAGGCAAAATGTAGTGTGGGATTTCGTTGACGCGTACCACCAAGTCCCACAAAAATAGGCTGACAGCACCGACCAGAAGCGGCAGCGCGACCCGTGCCACGCGCATCCCGGTGCCCGGGCCCGACTGGATCGGTAATGGCTCGTCAAGTTCGCGTTCGCCGGTCATTGCCCCATCGCCTCATGCAAGCGGTTCGATACCTGTCCGCAATAATGGTTATAAGGCTCTGATGTACGATAGTCCTCGCCCCGCGGATAAGGCGCGGCGACATCCATATCGGCGACGACGCGTCCCGGACGGGCCGCCATCACAACGATACGGTTCGACAAATAGACCGATTCATAGACGCTGTGGGTCACGAAGATCACGGTCCAGCTTTGGTCTTGCCACAACTCGAGCAGGTCGTTGTTGAGCTTGAAACGGGTTATTTCATCGAGCGCCGCAAACGGTTCGTCCATGAGCAGCACTTTGGGTTCCGTCACCAAAGCACGGGCGATGGATACCCGCATTTTCATGCCACCCGACAGTTCCCGCGGATAGGCATCCTCGAAACCGGACAGGCCGACTTTCGCGATCGCGTCCAGGACCCGGTCCCCGACTTCGGATTTGCGGCGCCGGGAAAGCCGCAGCGGCAAATAGACGTTCTTGAACACCGTCGCCCACGGCATCAATGTCGGCTCCTGAAAGACGAAACCGATGTCCCGGCGCGCCGCCGCGGCCGGGTCGGGGCGGCCGGCCCAGTTTATGCGGCCGGCGCTGACCGCGCCCAAGCCGGCGATCAATCGAAGGGCGGTGCTTTTGCCGCAACCCGACGGCCCCAATAGGCTGACGAATTCATGGGCGCCGACGGCCAGACTCAAGCGTTTGAGCGCAACGGTGCCGTTGGAGAAAACCTTGTCGACGTTTCGAAGTTCAATCAGCGGGGCGGACACAGCGTTTCAAAATCAAGAAAAGTGGGCGCGAGCCGATGCCCGCGCCCTGTCGGAACGGTCAGGTTCTGGTTATTTCGCCATCAATTTCTTTTTCAAGTCCACACCGACACCTTTGTTGACGAACTGCAAGGTGTAGGACGAGGAAATATCCAGGCTCGTCGGATAAATACCAGCGCCCGAGGCGAACTTGAAGAACGATTGCCAGCGCGCGTCGGTCATAGCGCCGATGCCCATGGTCAGGGAATCGCCGGAATCGACAATGCCGTGTTGTTTCAATTTGGCAATCGAGAATGCGATTTGTTCGTCGGTCATGTCCGCATTGTCTTTTTTGATCAATTCGTTAGCGGCACTGGGATCGCCATAGATGTAGCTTACCCAACCGAGGATCGAAGCCTCGACAAAGCGCTTTACTTGGTCGGGGTTTTCCTTGACCCGCTTGATCGACGTGTCGATCAGGGTCGAATAGGCGTTGTAGCCGTAGTCAGCGATCAAATGTTCGACCGGCTTGAACCCGCCCTGTTTTTCGATGGCGAAGGGTTCGGACGTAATGTAACCCTGCTGACTCATCGTTTTATCGGCCAAAAACGGCGCCGGATTGAAGGTATAGGGTCGGATCTGTGCATCGGTAAACCCATACTGGGCCTTAAGCCACAGCCAATAACTGTTGCGTGCGCCGCTCGAAATCAGGATCGGCTTGCCTTTCAGGTCGTCGAGTGTGTCGTTGCCCTGGCCCGGGTGCGACAGCAATACCTGCGGTTCTTTTTGGAACATCGCGGCGACGGACGTCATCGGTATTTTGTTGTTGGCATAGTTATATGCATGGAAGTTGTTGCCGCTCATGTTGTAATCGATTTTGCCGGCGGCCAGCAGCTGCTGGTGGTTGACCTGAGGGCCGCCCGGTCGAATTTCGACCTCCAGCCCATGGTCTTTATAGATTCCGGCGGCGACCGCCTGATAGAAGCCGCCATGTTCGGCTTGCGCCTTCCAATTCGTTCCGAAAATGACCTTATCGGCGGCCAACGCGGCCGTGGCCGATAGGCCCAATGCAACCGTCAACCCGACCGCCAGAGCCGCGCCGCGGCGCCCAAGATGGTTCAAGGCATCACCTGTGTGACCTCTAGATTCCACGTTAAGACCTCCTGTCATCAATAATCGGTTGTTTCAAATTCGGGTGCTCGCGGCCCAGCGCAGGCGCGCCGAACCGTCACCCATCTCGTTTGTTGCCCGGAATTCACCGCAATTTTCGGTATTAATCAAGGGCAAGAGCAATTTTCGACCGCCCAGATTTGTTTGCCGGCGATTTTTCGGGATAATCGCCATCGAAATATGGTGCGGCATCACCATGCAGGCAAACGTTGCGGACCGTGCCCATGTAATGTTCTAAGCACTGTTTTGACGTATTGTTGCCGTTCCAATCCTGCAGTTGTTACAACATATAGGAAGGATTTCTGGAATGAAACTCGAGAATTCCTGTGAACTAAACGGCATTAACACCTCATTAACCAACATATACTGCATTTATTAATCGATTTATCCAAATAAAAAATCCAAGTATTGTTGATAAATTATTCGAACAATTTTATGTTTATTGTTACATTCCGTGTCATTTTTTTGTGTTTGACTTCAATATTTCTTTAACCTGTTCCCGCCAACATCCGCAACATGGTTTTTCCAAAAAGGAGGCCAAAAGCCATGATCACCACGCTTCGCAGATTTGTACGAGACGAGTCCGGCGCAACGGCTATCGAATACGGCCTGATCGCTGCCCTCGTTTCGGTCGCCGCCATCGCCGCTCTTGGCGCTTTGGGTTCTTCGCTTAGTAATATCTTCAGCTTCGTGTCCAACGAACTGGGCAACGCCGTCAACGGCGGCACGGGCTGATATCGGATTTGGTCTTGGTTACGTCGGCCGGATGCTAAGAAGTCCGGCCGGCGTAGCCGCCAAACCCACCGAAAAGTCCAGCCTGCCGGACGCACAAGAAAGTGTTCGGCCGGGCGGCCCGCCAACCGGATTTAAAACAATGAGCGCGTCAATCGCCCTTCATCTTGTGGTGCTGGCAGGCTTTGCCGCGATTTGTCTTGCGGCCGCGACCAGCGACGCGATCCGGTACTTGATTCCGAACCGTTACAGCATTGCCATTATCTTATTGTATCCGGCTGCCGTTCTGACCGCTCCGGTCATGCCTGATTGGACTGGGGCAGTGCTTGCCTCGGTTATCGTATTGACCGCCGGCTTTGCGCTGTTTGCCTTCAACTTCATCGGCGGCGGCGACGTGAAATTCCTGGCGGCGACCGCGTTGTGGGCCGGCAGTGAGCATATCATGCCCTTTTTGATCACAACGGCCCTGGTCGGCGGCGGGTTGGCCGCCTTCATCTGGCTGCGCCACCGTATTAACCCGGTTGTCGCCCAGCCCGGGGCACCGGACGCCGCGACAGCCGCAGCACCGCTGGTTGCACCCTATGGGGTGGCGATCGCCGCGGGCGCCATCTTTGTCGGCTGGCAAAATTTCTTAGGAACTTGATGTGATGAACAAGCGTGCCGTTCTTTTGATCGCTGCTGCCCTGGTCGTCACCGGCACCACGGTCTTCATGGTTCGAAATTGGCTGGCGACGCAGCGCACGCCGCAAGTCGTCGTCGAAGAAAGCCGCTATGTGGGCGATGTCTTCGTTCTCGTGGCGCGCCAGGACCTGCCGACCGGCAAGTTTTTGGAAGAAGGGGTCGTCACCTGGCAGGCCTGGCCCGATGAATCGATTCCCGATACCTATTTCGTTCAAAAGGAACGCGAGCCGACCGACCATTATGGCGCCGTCGTCCGCCGCGCGATATCGAAGGGCGAGCCGATTACCACTGGTCAGTTGGCCAAGCCCGGCGATCGCGGGTTTCTCGCCGCCGTCTTGCGACCCGGCTACCGGGCGGTCGCGGTACCGACCAATGCCCGCACGGGTGTCGCCGGTTTTGTCTTTCCCGGCGATCGGGTCGACGTGATCCTGAGCCACACGGTGGTTGAGAAAGCCGAGAAAAAAGCAAACAAGCACCGGGTCAGTGAAACGGTGTTGACCAATGTGCGCATTTTGGCTGTCGATCAAGACGTTGACGATCAAAACAACGAACCGAAAGTCGCCAAGACGGCGACCGTGGAAGTAACGCCAAAGCAGGCCGAGCTACTCGCCGTGGTCCAACAACTCGGCAGCCTGTCGCTGAGCCTGCGCAGCCTGGCCAAGGACGAAGACGAACTGGGTATTCTCGCCGCGACCGGCGACATGCTCGAAGACCCCGATCCGATCCGCGGCGAAACCTTCACCCTGGACACCCAGGTCAGCCGGGTCGTCGTCATCAAAGATACGAGCAAGAAACCGGCGGTCGTTGTTTCGCGCGGCAGCGAAAGCCAGGTCGTCGTGTTCGGCAAGGCAACGAGGTAAACCATGCGTTCACCCAGAGCAGTTCTCGCCGCACTCCTGTTCGTCGCCATCGGCGCGACAACCGTCGTGCAGGCCGACGCCGCCAGTTCGGTTAGTGCGCGGCGGCCGACCGGTGCGCCGGTACAGATGGAAATCAACAAGGGCCAATTGCTGCGTCTGAAACGGCCGGCGGCTTCGGTGTTCATCGCCAATCCGGCGATCGCCGACATCAGCGTCAAGTCCCCGCGCCTGATTTATGTGTTCGGCAAGAAGCCCGGTGAAACCACGCTGTTCGCCGTAGACGGCAGCGAAAACATCATTGCCGACATGCGGATCCACGTTGTGCACAACATCAGCGGGCTTAATTCCTCGATCAAGCGCCTAGTACCGAACAGCACGGTCCAGGCCAGCTCCATCGACGGCGGCATCGTGTTGTCGGGCAAAGTCGGCCGGGCCGCCGACGCCGACAATTTGCAACGCCTGGCGGCCCGCTTCCTGGGCCCGGAGGAACAGCTTGTTGCCCGCCTCGACGTGACCGAGGCCCATCAAGTCAACATCCGCGTCCGGGTCGCCGAGGTCAGTCGGGAACTGATCCGGCAATTTGGCATTAATTGGGACGTCGCAGTGGAAACCGGATCGATCGCCTTTGGTATCGCGACCGGCAATCCGACAAACGTTGCGGGGACATTTCTGACCCGGCAGGCCGGGGTCAACAACGGCTTCTTCCAGGCGACACCCGGCGATCTCGACCTCAACGCGCTGATCGATTCACTGGCCACCGACAGTTTGATCACGGTCCTAGCGGAACCGAATCTGACGGCGCTGTCCGGCGAAACGGCGACGTTCCTCGCCGGCGGCGAGTTTCCCATTCCGGTGTCCGTCGATAACAACGAAATCGGCATCGAGTTCAAGGAATTCGGTGTCAGCCTATCTTTCACGCCGACCATATTGGACGCCGGACGCATTTCCATGCGCGTCCGCCCCGAAGTCAGCCAGCTTTCGACCAACGGCGCCATCAATATACAGGGTCTGGTCATTCCAGCTTTGTCTACCCGGCGTGCTGAAACCACGGTCGAGCTTGGATCCGGACAAAGTTTTGCGATCGCCGGCATGATGTTGGATCGACGCGAACAGATTGGCGAGCAAGTTCCCGGTTTGTCCGACATCCCGATCCTCGGACGGTTGTTCGATAGCGATCGATTCCAACAAAACGAATCCGAGCTGGTGATCATCGTGACACCCTATCTGGTTCGGCCGGTCTCAGACCGCAACAAGCTCGCGGTGCCGACTGATACCTATTTCGATGCCCGTCCGGCGCGCGGCCCGCGTCAGATGAGTGCTTCCCCGCGCCAGCAGGTGCCGCTGGCGTCGGCGCGCGGGCAACGCCCCGGCCTGGTCGGCCCGGCCGGATTCCGCATTGATTGAGGCAGCAATGATGACTGACCGGAAAGCAAAATTACTCATCGTGGCGACTTCGATGCTGTTAGCTCTGGCGGCTTGCGACCGGGACACCAATCCCGTCGTCGGGTACGTCGACGATACCTTGGATGCCGGAAAATGGCGGCAAAGTGAAGCGTTTCCCGAAAGCGACAGCGAAGCCATCGGCGTCGAGCATTTCGTGACGTTCGGCAGCGGCGCTGCCGCACTCGACAAAGGCGCCATGGACCGGCTCGACGCCTTCCTACAACGGACGCGCCAGCCCTACACCAAAACCGCCGACATCATGGTGGCCCGCGAGATTGACCCAAGGTCGCTGGCGGCACGACGCATTCGTGCTGTCGCACAGGTCTTGGCGAAAAAGGGGCTGACGCCAAGGGTTCGCGAAACCCCGGCCGCCCGTGGCGATGCCGCTGGCGACAGCGTCCTCGTCGTGGTCGAGCGCATCATGGTCCTGACCCCCGATTGCACGCCTTCGCCGCCCAAATACCCATTGCCAACGAAGAACCAAGCGCCGCAACAACGGCTCGGCTGCGCCAACACGAACAACCTGGCGCATATGCTGGACGATCCCAGAGACCTTCAACAGGGTCGTGCGCTCACGCCAGGCGATGGCGAAATGCTGGGACTCGGCATTCGCCGATACCGAACCAACCAGGTCGAGGAAATCGATACCGAGTCGACCAAAGACCAGGCACAATAACATGAACGCATTCGTCTCTACCGCTGCGCCCGACGCCGACGTGACCAAGGATCACGATTGTCTCGCCTTTATCACGGACAATCAGACCTATGACGTGGTCACGGTGGTTGCCGGCCAATATTTCGACCGGCCCGCCGTCCGTGACGGCAGCACCCGGGAAGCGCTGGAACAGCTCGCCCACACCGCACCGCGGGTGGTGATCGTCGATTTCTCCGATGCCGGCGAGCCGTTGACCGACGCGCTGACCTTGACAAGTGCAGTATCGGAGACGACCCATATCGTGGCGCTTGGCACGGTCAACGACATCAATCTCTACCGCGAGCTTCGGGAAGCCGGCGTCAGCGACTATCTGGTCAAGCCGGTATCCGAGAAATCCTTGGCCGTGGCACTGGAAAATCTACATCGCCCGGAGCCGGATCCCGATCATGCCCAACCCGAACGCACACAGCGCATTGTCGTTATCGGTGCCCGCGGCGGCGTCGGAGCATCGGCCCTTTCGGTATCGATGGCTTGGTTGCTGGCCGAAGAACAGCAACGACGCACGACGCTCGTTGACCTCGATTTGGAGTTTGGGACGGTCGCCTTGTCGCTCGACCTGGAGCCGACCCACGGCCTCAGGGAAGCGCTCGAGAACCCGTCGCGCCTCGACAGCTTGTTCATTTCCAGCGCCGTCGCCAAATTCAATGACCGGCTTGCGGTGCTGGCGACCGAGGAAACCATGCCCGGCGACGGCGGTTTCAACCCGTCGGCGGTCGAGATCCTGTTTGATAGTCTCGCGCGCAGCAGCGACTGCATTGTCGTCGATTTGCCGAGAGCCGCATTCGGCTTCCGCGCGCGTGTGCTGAAGGCGGCGACCCAAGTTGTCCTGGTCACCGACCTCTCGCTCGCCGCGCTGCGCGATTCGATCCGCCTTCTATCGGTGATTAAGGAAGCCGCCCACGACGTGCCGGTTTTCGTCGTCGCCAATCGCAGCGGCCAGAAAGACGAAGCCATGAGCCGGTCCGACTTCCAACGCACATTGGGCCGCAAGATCGACTTCGTTGTTCCCGAGGACCGCAAGGCGATAAAATTGGCGGCCGACACCGGCAAACCAATGCCGACGGTTGCCAAATCCTCGAAGGCCGTCGCCGCTATTCGCGACGTCACACGTAAAGTCTCGCCAACTAAGGACACGAAGAAAAAGGCGGCCAAGAGCAATCTGAACTGGCGGCCGTTTGCTCGCAAGGCAAAGGACAAGGCCAAACAAAAATGAACGACTTGTCCGGGCGCCTTAATTCCGTTTCTTTTTCTCGCCACGGCGACAGCACGTCATCGCGGGAGGAGAGGCCGTCATATCTGTCGACGTTTCGCGAACGACTGCAGCCTAAAATTTTGGACGCGTACACAAACGACAACCTCGCCGCCTTGAACAGGCGGGATCTGGCTCAACACATCGGTCAAATGGTCACCACCGAATTGGACGGCCGCAACCATGGCCTCAATCTGGTCGATCAGAGAAACCTCGTCACCGATCTCTTGAATTGGTTAGAGCTCTGCGCGCCGCCGGCCGCCGACGACGACCGCCCGGCGACAGCGGCAGCCAAGTCCGATGGTCCGACGCCTAAGGCTCCGCCGGCTGCCGCCACGGCAGCCGAACTGCCGAAGCCTAAGCGGGACGTGGTGTCCGAAACGGTGCAAAAAATGGCGCCCGCGGTGCAGTCGCCGAGCCGTGTGAAGGCGGAGGAAATCAAAGCCCGGATCGAACCGACCATCTTCGAGCGCATGGACATTTCCGCCGCCTCACTGCTCGAACGCGCGGAGCTGACGGAACAATTGGCTGAAATCGCGCGCGAAATTCTCGACGAAAACCAAATTCGGCTGAATCACCAGGAACAACAGGATCTGGTCGAGCTGCTGCTCGACGACATGCTGGGCCTGGGGCCGCTCGAGCCGCTGCTGGCCGATGAGGCGATCACCGACATCATGGTCAACGGCGCCAATCAAGTATACATCGAACGCGCCGGCAAGCTCGAACTGACCGACGTGCGCTTTCGCGACAATAGCCACGTCATGAACGTGGCGACACGGATCGTTACCAATGTCGGCCGTCGCGTCGACGAATCCACGCCGCTGGTCGACGCCCGGCTGGCTGACGGCAGCCGTGTCAATATCATTATTCCGCCGCTGGCAATCGACGGCGCTACCATCTCGATCCGTAAATTCGCCAAGAAGTCCATTACGCTCGACATCATGTCGCGCCAACACAACGTCTCCGAAGACATGGCGACGGTTTTGAAGATTGCTTCGCGCTCACAGCTCAACATTCTGATTTCCGGCGGTACCGGTTCAGGTAAGACCACTTTGCTGAACGCGTTGTCGCAGATGATCGACGTCGGCGAACGGATTGTCACGATCGAGGACGCCGCGGAACTGCAAATGCAGCAGCCGCATGTCGTGCGCCTCGAAACCCGTCCCGCGAACTTGGAAGGACTGGGTGAAATCAATATGCGCGACCTGGTCAAGAATGCTCTGCGTATGCGGCCCGATCGCATCATTCTCGGCGAGGTCCGCGGCGCCGAAGCGGTCGACATGCTGCAGGCCATGAACACAGGACACGACGGATCGCTTGGCACGATCCACGCCAACCGACCGCGCGAAGCGCTGACCCGTCTTGAGAACATGGTCGGCATGGCCGGCATCAACTTGCCGGCCAAGGCCGTCCGCACTCAGATCGCGGCGGCGCTCGACCTGATCGTCCAGATCTCGCGCATGCGAGACGGCATGCGCCGGGTCACCAACATTACCGAAGTCGTCGGCATGGAAGGCGACATCATCACCACGCAAGACCTTTTCACCTTCGATTTTGAAGGTGAAAACGCCGATGGCTCGCTGTTTGGAACGTTCAAATCCTCGGGCCTCAGGCCCCATTTCGCGTCGAAGGCGGCCTATTTCGGCCTCGAGCGCGCGCTGTTGGAAACCCTATGATCAACAGCCTGATGCAAGCAGTCACCGGCGGCGACGACGCCTTGCTGATGACCTTGGTAATCGGGCTGCTGGCAGGCGGCCTGGTGGTTATCTTAGGGCTGCTGGCGTTCGGCAATGCCGCCGGCGACGCTTACAAACGCCGGCTCAAGCGGGTTCAGGATAGCAATCGCCCAGTCGTCCGCTATAGCACCGAAGCGGTGACAATCCGTCGCTCCGACGCCTTCAGCTCCAACACGATCATCGACACCTTGATCAAGCGGCTGATTCCGCGACCGGAAAATTTGCGCGCAAAACTGGCCCGCGCCGGCCTTGGAATTTCGGTTTCGACATACCTGATCATCAATGTGGTGATCGGGGCGCTTGCGTTCTTAGGCCTGCAACTGATCCCGATCATGCCGACCGCCGCGGCCGCCTTGTTCGGCTGTTTTGTCGGCATCGTTTTGCCAATGCTCGGCCTTATCTTCCTGGTTGCACGCCGCCGTCAGAAATTTATCGCCAACTTCCCGGAAGCCATCGATCTGATGGTTCGGGGTATCAAGTCCGGCCTGCCGATTACCGAAACCCTGAAAATCGTCGGTGATGAAATTCAGGATCCCGTCGGCATTGAATTTCGTCAAGTCACAGACGCCGTTCGCCTTGGTAAGAATCTCGACGACGCGCTTTGGGAGACCGCGCATCGCCTCGACCTTGCCGAGTTCAACTTCTTTACCGTCAGTTTGTCGATCCAAAGCGAGACCGGCGGCAATTTGGCCGAAACATTGGAAAACCTGTCCAACGTTTTGCGCGGCCGGCGTCAGATGAAATTGAAGATCAAGGCGTTGGCATCGGAACCGAAGGCAAGTGCGTACATTATCGGCTCCCTGCCGTTCATCATGTTCGCGTTGATCTATGTGATGAGCCCGGAATACGCCATGAAGCTGTTTCAGGATCCGCGCGGCTGGATGATGGTTGCCGGCGGTAGCGTCAGTTTCCTGATCGGCATTGGCGTTATGATCAAGATGGTGAGATTCGAAATATGATCATCGAAACCTACTTACCATTTGGTCTGAAGCTCGAGGATTTCATTGTCCTCATGGCCGGCTGCTCGGTGCTGTTGGGCGCTGCCGGGTTGTGGTTCGGCTTAGTTGAGCGTGGCCCGAACACGCGGCGGCTGAAGGAATTGTCGCTGCGTGGCGACATGCTACGCCAAGGCATGATGGCCCCGACCAGGCGCCGCGAACAGCTGCAACCGCTGCCATTCATGCGCCGCGTGGTCGTGCGGCTTAACCTGCTGCGCAACAGTCAGGCCGAAAAGGTTGCGCAAAAACTGGCGCAAGGCGGTTGGCGTTCCAAAGACGCCGTGGTCCGGTTTCTGTTTTTCAAAGTCATCCTGCCGCCCATATTGGGCGGCGTGGTGTCGGTTTGGGCCTACGCGCTCAATCCCTATAACCTGGATTTGGTCGCTCAAATGATCGTCGGTATCGGCGGGGTTATTGCCGGATATTTTGCGCCGGACCTGTACATCCGCAATGCCATATCGAAACGCCGGGAATCCATTCGCAAGGCCCTGCCCGACGGCTTGGATCTGATGGTCATATGCGCCGAAGCAGGCCTCAGCCTGGATGCCACGCTCAAGCGCGTGTCGGAAGAGCTCGGCGAGGCCGCCCCCGAACTCGCCGACGAGACAGCGATCACCGCACTTGAACTCGGCTTCTTGCCGGACCGCCGCAAGGCGTTGGAAAATATGAGCCTGCGGACCGACCTGCCGGGCCTGCGCGGTCTGGTCACGACCATGATGCAGGCTGAACGCTATGGTACGCCGCTCGCCAATTCTCTGCGCGTACTGGCTGCAGAATTCCGCAATGAACGGATGATGAAAGCGGAAGAAAAAGCCGCGCGTCTGCCGGCACTTCTGACGGTACCAATGATCATTTTCATCCTGCCGCCGCTGTTCGTCGTGCTCATCGGCCCGGCCATCATCGATACCATCGATGCCTTGGGCAACCTGAGTTTTTAGACTGTTTCGAATTTCATCGAAACAAGTCTGGTTTGTCGCGCTCGCGCCGATGCGCCTGCGGCGCATGGCTCCGCAGTCGCGGCCCTAACGGCAGAGTCCGACGTCGCACGCGGTTTACGGCAATCACCACCGGCTCTGCAATGGAAACCCGACCGAAGCGACGCGACACGTCCCGGGCATTGTGTTTCGCCCGACAATCGGTCAAAATCAGCATGTTATGGTTGAAAATCCACAAGACGATGTCGTCGGCGAGAACAGAATCCTGCGCGCTACCGCCAAATTCGGTATCGGCGAGATCGTTCGGCACCGGATTCACCCGTTTCGGGGCGTTATATTCGATATTGATCCGATTTTCTCGAATACCGAGGAATGGTGGCAATCGATCCCCGAAGCCATGCGGCCGTCCAAAAACCAGCCCTACTATCACTTGCTGGCCGAAAACGAGCAGTCGACCTACGTCGCCTACGTATCGGAACAGAACCTGCTGCACGACGAAACCGGCAAACCGGTGGCGCACCCGGAAATAGCAGACATGTTCGAGGGACTACGCGACGGACGCTACGTGCCGCGCCACAGCGCCAGCAACTAAGCGCGCCTGTTCCCTACCGCAAACTTACTCTAGAACCCCGCCTCGACAACGCCCGCCTGCCATGGCGTGGTGTTAGCAATGTCCAATCAAGTTTTTCAAAATGGAGACCGAATTATTAGATAATTAACCAATAAAGGCGAAAGAAGGCACGACATACGGGTAGAAAATCTGGATTTCGCCATGCACCTTGATCCTCAACTATCAGTACCATTTTTCATTACCGAAATAGACCGACTGCTTAATCGCAACGGTTACTTCGTTGAAATTCGCTACGATTTCGAGAATTGGGCGGCTTTTCTAGAAGACGGGCAAAAGATGCGGATGATTAACCCATCATTCGACCCGCGGCATTCGACTTTGACGCCGGATTCGTCGTTTTGGCTGCAATTGTTGGATGAAAGTGGTCGCGCTATCGCTTGCGACGCGTACAGGCTTTTCCAAGTCCCTGATTTCGCCGAACACATTCGGACGCTGGAATTTATCTACGACCATGTCCCAAGCGACATGGCACCGTTGACACTGTCTCTACCGCCGGACGCACCAGTATTTGGCGGCCGCGTTGGTCACGCCGGCGGGATGTGGATCGATCCGCAACACCGTAAGCGTGGCCTACCGTTTCTGTTGACGAGGATGAAACGAGCGATTGCCATGCGACGGTTTGACCCGGACTGGGAATGCGGTCTCCTATTTGGCGAGCTCGCAGCGACTGGCATACAATTTACTGGCTATGGCTACACACGATCGATGCTGTGCTTCGATTGCCATCACCCCGCCACGAACCGCCGCGAACGCGCATTTCTGACGGCGATAAGCCGAGAGGAAATGCGCCATCAAATTCACCACAATGCAACAGGGATTATGGAGATGCCAAACAACGACATGCTTGCGTTCGCCGCATGTAGCACGGCGCCCACGGTCGCCGTGCAATCGTCATCAGCCGGAGTAATCCGCATGTGAGGCTACATTTACAACAACCAAAATTTTATCCACGTGATATCCGTCGGAAGCCAGGGGATAAACATAGCGATAATAACAATAAAACTCCGGCCGTTCTTCAGTCGCCAACCAGGTAATTTTGTCCAATCGGGCAGTGTTGCTGTTGCGCGGCGCCGAGTAACTACGAGACAAGAAGTCCTTTATGACCGGATCTGGATATTCTCCTAACACAAGACCCGTATAATTTCGCCCGCCATCGAGGGCGCTTTCGGCGTCAAATTCGTCAAACCAAAACCCCATTGGGTCATGACTTGTTACATCAACTATGTGATACACACAGCCTTTCGAAACACGTCGAAACACGCCACGGTCGATATCCTGTGCCCTAGGCATTTTCAAGCCGTGTCTCAAGAAATTCATGTACGCGAGCGTGTTTGCGAGTTGAAGGTCGAGTTGCCCACAACGCTCTATCGGGCTCCGTTCCATGATAAGAAACGATGCGTTTTGATTGTAGACTCTTTTGTCGACAGACTCGCTGGGGAGCCGGGGGTTTTGCATGTCTTCACGCCCGCTTTGCGACAGAATGGTTACGCCAAAATCGCGGAATTCTTAACGCTACCCCATCACTACGTGATTTTGCGGACAGCAACAATTATTGGCAACCCCGTTTGAGCCCTTCCGCAAAAAAATATAGCACTGCCAGAGGCTTATCGCTCGCATGGTACGACTAAGATCACGTCAACCATACCGAGGAGATTATAACTTGGAATTTTTCAAGTAATTCCGCGATGAGGGACAGTCATTTACAATTTCTTCTTGAATACCCGCGGTTGGTCATCAGTCCGGTGTGCCGACCTTTGAAATGTCGAAAGGCGTGCCTTGATAGACGATCGAGACCCAGTTGCGAATGAGCAAGTGGCCGTGCGAGCGCCAGCGATTAACCGGTGTGGCGGCGGCATCGTCGCCGGGAAAGTAGTAATCGGGCACCGGGTTGGGGTGCGCGCTTTGCAGATCGCGGTGGTATTCGTCGCCCAAGGTCGGTGTCTCGTATTCCAGATGATTGAACATGTAAAACTGCCGCGCCGTGGCGTTTTGAATGAGGCAGACGCCGGCTTCGTCGGATTCCGCGACGATATCAAGCGCATCATGCCGTTCGACGTCGACACGCTTGACTTCCGTGTACCGCGACACAGGAACATCGAACACATCATCGAATCCGCGCAATATCTCCGTATGGGCCGTCGCCAAACGGTGCGGATAGACACCGGATAGCTTGCTGCCGATAGGGTATTTGGGAATGCCGAACTGGTGGAAAAGCGCCGCCTGGGCCCCCCAGCATATGTTGAAGGTACTGAATACGTTGGTTCGCGCCCAGTCGAGTATCTCAGTGAGTTCCTGCCAATAGACGACTTCCTCGAACGGCAATTCTTCGACCGGCGCGCCGGTAATGATTAATCCGTCGAATTTCTCGTCGCGTACCGCATCATGGGTTTTGTAGAAGGCAAGCAAGTGCTCTGGCGGCGTGTTCGTCGGCCGGTAGGTGGCGGTTTGCAGCAAGTTTAGTTCAACTTGCAGCGCCGAGCCGCCCAGCAAGCGGGCCAATTGCCGCTCGGTCTTTATTTTTTCCGGCATCAGGTTCAGCAACGCCAGCTTCAACGGTCGAATATCCTGACGCACCGCGTCGCGTTCGGAAATCACCTCGATGCCCTCGGCTTCGAGTTCTCGCCTGGCCGGCAAATCGTCAGGAATTTTTATTGGCATTGTGCTTTTCCATCACCTAATACCGCTCGTTGGTATAAAGCATTCGACCGCCAGGGCGAATGCCGAAGCGGCGCATACTATCGCAACATGGGTGCCGGCCAAAGTACCATATGGGATTGTGATGGATGATCCGCTTCATGTTGCCAACAGACGCGCTATCCTAGGAAAATAGCTCTAGCCGTCATGATCGGTCGTGTCGGCACATCGCAGCCGTAAGGTCGAATTAGTTGGAGAACAGAAGACATGGCCGGAAATCAGCCACAAAACCAGGGCAACCGCGCCGTTACCGCGGCGATGATTGTGATCGGCAACGAAGTCTTGTCAGGCCGTGTCCAAGACAAGAACCTGAACTTTATCGCGACGCGCCTGAACGCGCTCGGCATAAAGCTGATGGAGGCGCGCGTGATCGTGGACCAGCGCGACGCCATCGTCAACGCCGTCAACGAAACCCGTGCCGCTTACGATTATGTGTTTACTTCCGGCGGCATCGGTCCAACCCATGACGATATTACCGCGGATTCCGTGGCTGCCGCCTTCGGCGTCGGCATCGATCACAACCCGGAGGCGGTGGCCATTTTGGAAGCGCACTATCAACCCGGCATGTTGAACGAAGCCCGCCTGCGCATGGCCCGCATCCCCGATGGCGCCACCCTAGTCGAAAATCCGGTCAGTCATGCGCCTGGCTTCCGACTGGAGAATGTTTTTGTATTCGCCGGCATCCCGTCGATCATGCAAGCCATGTTCGAAAGCGCCCGCCATCAACTCGCCGGCGGAGCGCCCATACAATCCGTCATAGTGACCAGCTATTTACCCGAAGGCGCGATCGCCGGGCCGCTTGGCGCGATACAGGCCGATTATCCGGATCTGGATATGGGCTCCTACCCCTTCTACCGCGGCCAGCGCTTCGGCACGACCGTGGTGTTCCGCGGCACTGACGAAGCCGACCTCGCTGCCGCCGCCGAGGCGTTCCGCGACGTCGTCCGCCAAAACGGCCAAGAACCGATCGACGGCGAAGTCTCCTGACAGGGCCGATTGCCGGCCATTGCCGGCAGCGATTTGTGACATTCCTGTGGACTTCGATGGCAAAATAAAACCGCTAGAATACAGGCCAGTTTTTCAATGAATTCGTCTAAACGGCGCGGCCGGCAATATCGGCGCCAATTCGGACATGAGACAGAGGCTCGACAGGCCGAAATTCGTTCTGCATTGGTAAAAAACAGCGCCGCGTCGCGACCGGCATTGCCTGTAATTGGCGGAAAATCAAGGTGAACGGCATATTTCTAATTTCGCTAAAATACAAACTAAAATACTGTATAATATAACTGAAGTTATTCCCTATTTTTATTAGTTGATTACTTGTATTGACTTGAGTCCTTTACTTGAAATTAATTCCTGTGACTTTATGATGTCATCATTGAACAATAAAACGCAGGGTGCTTTATGATGACAGTCAGAGGCCTTGATAGGGACGCGATCGCGGTATCGAGATCGAATGCCGCCCGTCGGCGCGGCTCGACCATTGCGCTGACCATTGTGTCGGCCCTGCTGCTCAGCGCCTGTGTAACACCTTCTTATATCGACAAGAATGCCAAGAACAGCGGCAATGCAGGCGAGACCGGCGCGCTCAACCCGGTGATTTTCCAGGTCACCGAATCTTATGAGCAGTCGCCGCCCGACTGTATTGCGGTCATGCCGTTCCACACCGCCGCCGGTGCCAATGTCGCCGCCGACCGATTGTTTGACGCCACACAGGTCGATATGACCGTCGCCACCGGCCCCGACGAACCGGAGACCGACGCCAATTTGCTCGGTGCGCCGACCGGCGCCGTTGCGGTTTCAGGGTCCGCCAATTCCGTGAGCCAAGATCCTGACCCCATGCGCGATATGGATCGCGCCGAACGCGTTAGGCGGTCGTTTTATTCGCATCTGTCGCCGCAAAACAAACGCGACGTCGAACTCGCTCTTGTCGACCGCGTGATCGCCGGTTTGCCAAATAACAATCTGCAGGATTACCGCGAGATCGGCAGCCAGCTGCACTGTGACGCATTGTTGGTCGGCATCGTCACCGAGTACGACCAAGGCTATTTCGGCCTCTATTCGCGCGTCTCCGTTGGCGCCGAAGTCAAGCTGATCAGCGCAAGCTCCGGTGAAATCCTTTGGGAAGGGCGACATGTGGCCGAAAGCCATGGCGGCTCCGTGCCATTGACACCGATCGGCGCGGCGCTGAGCATCGTCAGCGCGGTATCGAACATCCATTCCGAACAGGTCTATCGGGTTACCGACGATCTCGCACGGCGGCTGGTCGCGACCATCCCCGACGATACCGACTTTGCCATGGCGACCGCGTCCGGATCCGGCTTCAGCGGCCTTCGAGACGTTCGTTTCGTGCAGCCGAAGACGTTGAATTTTCGCACTGGCCCAGGCTTTAGCTTCGGCATCCAAGGCAAACTCAACCAGGATCAATCCGTCGAAGTGGTGGGTCGCCCGCTCAACGGCGGTTGGGTTCCGGTCCGAACCGCCGACGGCTTGGTCGGCTACGTCTCGACCCGTTACCTCGGCAACAGCCGCCGCAGCGCTAAGTTACAGGTAACCGGGTCGCAGTAATTCCCGCCGCCGACCCACCGCGCGTTCCCGGCCGTCTATCCTGTCTCCAGCGGTCCGGGAACGTCATGACGGCCGGCCCGCACTTAGCCACGATTGCACCGTGGTCGAGTGCGGGCCGTTCCGTATGGTCGAAATTTGCTCTGGCGCCGATGGCGCATTGGCGTGAGCGCAAAAAAAGGACTTGCTTCGATCGATATCGAAACAAGTCTACCCTTCGAGCTCGAATACCGGGTCGTCGACAGGCGCGGCCGGCGCCGTTGGAGGCGTGTGCATCGGCCCGAAATAGCTGTCGGTCTTGACGAACGGCCGCGGTTTTTCGATCAACCGCGTTAGTCTTTTGCACAACAAGTTTACGGTTACCGGTTTGACCAGAATATCGCTGACGCCGGCCGCCAATGCCTCGGTCACCCTTTCCGGTTCGGTATAGGCGGTCATCATGACGATTGGCACGAAGCGATCCTGTTGTTCCGCCCCCGAGCGCATGCGCCTGACCAATTCCAACCCATCGACCGGCGTCATGCGCCAATCGGTGATTACCAAATCAACTTGTTCCCTGGTTACGATATCAAGGGCCTCGAGACCGTTGGCGGCCGTCAACACGCAGCCCGATCCGAGCGCCCGAAGCACGCTCCCGATCATGTCCGACATTGTTTCGCTGTCGTCAACCAAGAGAATTTTGACATCGTCAAACCGGTACGCCACTTGACGCAACTCCAAACTGGCATTTACGCATTATCACGACTGGCCATCATGATAGCGAATATCCCCTTAAGAGCCCGTTACACGGCACTGACGGACCGAGCGCTAGATTTGCCGTCCAGCATCCTGCCAATAGGGCGCTCGCAATTTGCGTTTGAATATTTTGCCGGAATCCTCTCGCGGTAGGTCGCCTACCAACTCGACCACGCGCGGCAGTTTGAACCCGGCCACACGGTCGCGCAAAAATTCTCGCACCAACGCTTCGGTAACCGAACTATCCGGGTCGACTTCGACATACGCGCATATGGCTTCGCCGAATTCTTCGTGCGGGATGCCGAACACGGCGCAATCGACAATACCCGGCATGGTAATCAGCACCACCTCGATCTCTGCCGGGTAAATATTGACGCCGCCGGAAATGATCATGTCTCGCTTACGGTCGCAAAGGTAAAGATATCCGTCGGCGTCGAGATATCCCATGTCGCCGACGGTAACCAGGCCCTCGCGCTCGATCTCGGCGCGCGCGCTATCGTTGTCGTGATAGGTGAAATCGGACAAATCCTCGAGGCGGACGTACACTTCGCCGATTTCGCCGGGCCCAAGCGCCGTACCATCGTCGTCGTATATGCGAACGATGCCGCCTTTCACCGCGCGGCCGACAGTGCCGGGCTTAGCCAGCGCCTGTTCGGAATTGTTGGTGACCACGATGCCGGTTTCCGTGGCGCCGTAATATTCATTGATCACCGGCCCCCACCATTCGATCATTGCCCGTTTGATATCCGGCGCGCAGGGGGCAGCACCATGCACGACATATCGCAGCGAGGAGACATCGTAGCGCGCGCGAACCGATTCCGGCAATTTCAGCAATCGAACGAACATGGTCGGCACGACATGCATATGCGATATGGCGTGAGTGTCGATCAGCCTGAGCAGATCTTCCGGATCGAAACGCGGCTGCAGCACGATATAGGCACCGGTACGCGCCGCAAAAAGACCGTAGGCATTTGGCGCGGAATGATACATCGGCCCGTTCATTAGGATGCGGCAATCGCCGTCGGCCGGCAGGCCAAAGCCTTCCAGCGCCATGCGCGCGGCGGCCAGCATCTGCTCTGGTGTCGACGGCGCCCGCCGTACGCCCTTCGGTCGACCAGTCGTGCCGGACGTATAAATCATGCTGCCGCGCGATAGCTGTTCGGCCGCCGGCCGCACCGGGAATTCGGTGATCCACTGGCTCCAGTCGGGCACCCCGGCCGGCAGTATGGTATCGGCAGCAGCGACCCTATAGGCCCGGGCGATTTCATCAGGGGTCTGCACGCCAAGCAGGGACACGCCATCGCCAAGATCGCCGGCCACCCGGTCGATCAGATCGGCATGGGCGACGACCAGTTTGGCGCCGGAATTCCGAATTATGTACTGTGCCTCATCGGCGGTGTAATGCCAGTTGATCGGCGTTGCATAGGCACCGAGCAGCGCCGCTGCCTGGGAGGCCTGAAAGAACGCAATGTCGTTGCGCAGCAGCATTGCGATGGTGTCGTTTTCACCAACGCCGAGGCTGCTCATGCCGGCCGCGGCACGGGCCACGCTTTCGCTCAATTCTGCGCCCGAGATCGTCCGGTCGCCGCTAACTATTTTGGCTTCGCCCATCGTTGTTTTTGCCTTTTCAGATAACAGTTTTCGAAATCAATGCCCGGTACTGCGGTCGTTGGCCAACAGCGCAACCAGCCGCGCCTTTATCACTTTGCGCGTCGGCGTCATCGGCATGTCATCGACGATGCGCAACGCTTCCGGCCATCTGGTCTTGGTGACGCCTTGGTCGGAGAGATGGCGCTGGATGTCCGCCAAATCCAACTCGGCTCCGGGCTGTAGAACCACGAAGCAGCACGCCCGCTCGCCCAAGGTCGGGTCGGCCATCGGCACGATCGCCGCCTGGCCGACACCGTCGATGGCTTCGATCAAGGTTTCGATGTCGCGCGGATTGTATTTGACGCCGCCGCGATCGATGATTTCTTTCTTGCGGCCGGTGATTGCGACATTGCCGTCGGCATCCGTGGTCGCAAGATCGCCGCTCAGAAACCAACCATCCGCGGTAAAGGCGGCGGCGGTCGCCTCGGCGTTGTCATAATAGCCGGGGAACAGTAGCGGCCCCCGAACCTCGAGTTCGCCTTCTTCGCCGACGCCCAGAACCGAACCGTCGGGGCCGGTGACCCGAACCTCGGTGCCCGGGCTCGGCCGTCCAGCGCTGCGGGCGACGACGTCAATGGCATCGCCGGGCCGGGTATAGAGGCCGGCCTGGGTTTCCGTCATGCCCCACAATTGCGCCAACGCCCCGCTCGGCATTTTCGCGGCAACCGCCCGCGCCACCGCCTCTGGAATGGCCGTGCCCGACAGGACGATCAGCCGCATGTGGTCCAATCCGCCGTTGTCGAACAAGCCGCCGGCCAAACAGGCGCTCATATGGGCCGGCGCGGCGAACAGCGCCGTCACACTGTCCGCGGCCAAGCGTTCGCGCAACGCCGGCGGTGAAAAGGCCGGCAACAAAGCCGTCGCGGCGCCAACCGCCATCGCCAGATGAAAAGCGTAGAGGCCGAACAAATGGCCGAACGGCGCCGCCGACAGGATGACGTCCTGGTCGCTCAACCGGTGCTCGCCGACACTCGTACGGGCATTGCCAATCAACCCATGGGCGTTCAACGGCACCGCCTTTGGTCGATCCGTCGTTCCCGACGTAAACAGCAACAGCATGGGGTCGGCTGCCGCCGGCGGCGGCGGCAAGGTGCTGCCACCTGGAGCAGCGATCAACTGATCCAGCGACAATGCCCCTGTTTCCTTGGCCCCCGCTTCCTTGGCCCCCGCTTCCTCGCCATCAACGGTAATGACGTGCCGCAAGTGCGGCAACGTCGCCGCCAAATCCATCACCGTGCGCGCCGCGGCGAAGCCGTCGATGTCAGCTAGGCCGATATAGGCGCACGCCCGGCTGTGGGCTAACTGCGATGCCAGTTCCGCTTTTCTGTGCGGCAAATACAGCGTCGTCATAACCGCGCCAAGCCGTAGAATTGCGCAATAGCAGACTAGATAGGCCGCCAGGTTAGGCAATTGCACGGCAACGACCGAACCGGTGCCGATGCCGAGGCTGGAGAAGGACCGTGCCAAACCGTCGACGCGATCGGCAAACGCGGCAAAACTAAGCGGGCCTTCTGGTGTCAGCAGGGCGACGGCTTCGGGGCGCGCTGCTGCGTGCCGCTGCAGCCAACCGTTCAGCGTGTCGTCTTGCCAATGCCCGGACGCGACATAGCGTCGGGTCGTTTCCGCCGGAAACCGCATCGCCTCCCGCAACGCCCGCCGATGAGCGTCGTTGTCGCGCCGTTCGCCGTTTTCGGCGTCAACCGGTCCCATCACCGTCCTCCCCGTTGATCAATCATAAGCAGGAAACCCAAGCGCCGCGCCATTCTGGCGAAACCGGCGGCTAGCGGCAAGGACGGTTTGGTGGCGCGACGTAACACGCATGTCACGCGCCTTACGGGCATAAATTATGAACAAATTCCTTGAATACCATTGTATTCAGCAATAAGAAGACACAGATCCTATTTTTTGTTGAATCAACTTCATAAAACACCTATTTTATCTATCTATGCGCGATATAATTTTATATTTAGCACGTTTTTCGGCAGCCCTCGCCTTGTTGGTTGCTGCCGGCCTGCCATCCCGCGCCGCGTCCGACAGCGATTTTCGCGCTTGTGAGGACCATATCGGCTTTGGCGCGCCCGGCGGCGGCGGTAGGGCGCTTTGCCGTTTGGGTTTTGCGCTGTCATTCAATGGCACGACCAAAGTCGCCGATTGGACCTCAAGCCGACTGACGGCGGCGCGTCTGGTCGCCCGGGTTAGGCGCAGCGATGATTTCCGCATGGACCCCGATCTGGCGCCAAGCCACCGGGCCAAGCGCTCGGACTACCGCGGCAGCGGCTACGATCGCGGCCATTTGGTTCCCGCCGCCGCCATGGCCTGGCACGCCCAAGCGATGAGCCAATCCTTCTTGCTATCGAACATCGCGCCACAAGTGGGCGTTGGCTTCAATCGCGGTATCTGGCGCCGTCTGGAAGCGGCTGTGCGGCATTGGGTGCATCGGCGCGGCAGCCTGATCGTCGTGACCGGCCCGCTGTTCGAGGTTCGACCGATTACGCGGATCGGTGATGGCGGCGTTGCCGTGCCGAGCCACTTCTTCAAGATCGCTTACGATCCGGCGCGGGGCGATGCCATCGCCTTTATCCTGCCCAACGCGCCGATTGCCGCGCCGGCCCTAGGCCGCTATTTGGTCAGCATCGATGACGTCGAGCGGCGTTCGGGCCTCGATTTCTTTGCCCGCCTCGATGACGACACCGAGCACGCGCTCGAGGCACGCATTCAACCGAAGCTTTGGCGGACGACGAACGCGGCGCCTTAGGACCCTCGCGCGAGCCTCGGCGATCTGTTAATCTGTCGAGGCTAATAGGAGGGTTCTGATGAACATTTCCGGCCTCAACCATCTGGCATTCATCACCAACGATATGACCAAGACCGTGCGCTTCTACCGCGATTTGCTGGGCATGGAATTGACCGCCGGCATCGGCCACGCGGGATTTCGACATTATTTCTTCGGCATGGGGACCGGCCAAGTCGCGTTCTTCGAATACGACCAGGCGCAGCCGATCAAAAACCGAAAATTCCACGGTTCGCCGACCGACGAGCCGCTCGGCTTCGATCATGTCGCCTTCACCGTCGACAGCAAAGAAGCGCTTTTTACCGCCAAGGATAAGCTGGAGGCGGCCGGCGTCGAGGTCGCCGGCGTCGTCGATCACGGCACCATATGGTCGATCTATTTCTTCGACCCCAATAACATCGCGCTCGAAATTTCCTGGGATTGCATGGAGATTATACAGACCCCGGCGATCGAAGACGTCGAACCTTTGGCGATTGCGGCGGAGGGATCGGCGCCGCAGCCGGGCCACTGGCCTGAAGTCACCGCACCGACGCCGCCTGAGCGGATGATCGCCAATCCCGGCAACGGCTATGCCATGCGCCAAAGTTTCGTGCGGCGCGGCCTGGCACGGGCGCGTCCCGGCTTGCCGGCGGATCCAGCCGGCCACAAAGCAGCCGAGTAGGTATCGATCTAGATAATATTGCGCTCCAGCATCGGGCAATTGTCGAGAAGCCGGGCAATTCCGAAACAGCTGAGGTCCAAGCTTTGGAAGGCGCCATGGACCACCCACTCGGCGACAGCACGACCGGCGGCCGGCGATTGTTGAATGCCATGGCCGCTGAAGCCGTTGCAGAACAGGATACCTTCAACGTCCGGATGGGCCCCGATTACCGCATTTTGGTCGAATGTGTTGTAGTCGTAATGCCCGGCCCAGCCCCCGCTTAAGCGCAGCGTCGAAAAGGCCGGGACCCGATGGGCTAGGGCCGGCCAGATCTCCGTATCAAACGCGCTGAGATCCAAATCCAGATTATCGCTGTCGGGATCGCGATCCGGCGGCGGCGACTGAATTGCAAGGTATTGCCGTCCCTCCGGCCGAAACGCCAACCCTGAGGGATCAATGGTCAACGGCAGATGGGCAAGCGGCGCCCGGCAATCGAACACATAGGTGATGCGCTTGCGCGGCCGCACCGGCAACGCGATACCAGCCATTTCGGCGACGCGGCCGGCGTTGGGACCGGCGGCATTGACCATGACAGCGCACGCCAGCCGGTCGCCGGCCGCCAGGGCCACGCCGGTCACCCGGCGGCCTTTTCGCTCAATCCCGACCACCTCATCGTGGCGATACTCGACGCCGAGCGCCCGCGCCTTGCGACGAAAACCCTGCATGAGTGCATAGGGGTCGATCCAGCCTTCATCCGTGCCGCCGAAGGCGCCAGCGGCGAGGCCGTCGACGTTGAGCCAAGGGAATCGGGCCACCAGACCGGCCGGTGTCAGCAGCTCCGTCCGCGCGCCTGCTGCCCATTGCACGGCAGTATTTTCACGGAGCGACGCGACACCGCCAGCGCTTGCCAAATACAAATAGCCCTGCCGGCGCATGGCGAGATCGGGCCCATCGCCGTCGACTGCCAAAAGCGCGGTGACGTTGCCATAGAATTCCCGGCCGAACGCCGCCATTTCGATGTTTTTCGCCAACGAGAATTGCCGCCGGAACCCACCCCACGATCGCGCCGTGGCGGTATCGCCGTAAGTCGGGTCGCGCTCGACAACGGTGACGCGGCCGTCGAAATCTGCATCGGCGGCTAAGAAATACGCTGTCGCACTGCCCATGAGGGCGCCGCCGATGATAACGACATCGGGCGATGCCGCCATCACACACCAAGCGCCATGCCGTCGTGGCCGGGATCGGCAGCGCCGGTGCATTGGCCTTGGTCGATACGGATGCCGTGGACCGCAGCGATACCGTAGCTGAGATGCGAGCGGATCACGTCGTAGCCCTGGCCCTCCAAGACATCGGTCACATAACGCGGGATGCGGTTCATGACGTCGATGGCGTTGCTGGTCGCCGAGAATCTCGGGGCATAGATGGCGTCGGTAATCGACATGTCGAAATCGACCACATTCAGGATTGCCTGCAATACACCCATGGCGATTTGCGTGCCGCCGGGCGCGCCGATCACCAAACAGGGCGTGCCGTCCTTGAACATGATCGTCGGGCAAAGCGAGCTGAATCGGCTTTTTCCCGGCGCCAGCGAATCGGCATTGCCCGGCCTTGGGTCGAACACGCCCATGCAACCGTTATACATGAAGCCGAGGCCGTCGGTGATGACACCGGAGGGCATGCCAAGCGAATGGGTCATCGACACCGCGTTGCCGGCGGCATCGACCACGGCGACGTGGGTGGTGTCGCGCGGTTCATCGGCACCGAACCGCGCCACCGTGGCGCGCTCTCCGGATTTGATGGCGTCGGCCAATCCCGCGGCATAGGCAGGATCGGTCAACCGGTCCACCGGCACATCGAAAAACGCCGGATCGCCGACATGCGCGTCCTTGTCGGCGGTCGCGTGTTTCATGGTTTCAGCCACGACCTGTAGGTATTCCGCACTGTTGTGGCCAAGGGCGTTCAGGTCAAAATGCTCCAGAATGTTCAGCATTTCGACCAACATGATGCCACCGCCCGGCGGATGATTGGTGGTGAGCCGCTGCCCCCTGTATTGGCCTTCCAAGGGCGTGGTCTCGACCGTTTGATAGGAATTGAGGTCGTCTATCGACAACAGCCCGCCATGGGCGGCCATGTCTGCCGCGATCCGTTCGGCAATCTCGCCGTGGTAGAAATCGTCCGCACCCTGATCGGCGATGCGCCGCAGGGTCGCCGCCAGATCCGGGTTTCGGACAAAGGCGCCGGCCGGCTTCGGTGCGCCATCCGACGTGCAATATAGCCGCCGGCCGCTTTCGCTGAAGCGCAATCGTTCGCCGTTATCGACACGGCCAAGCTGATCGGTCAGCGACCACCAGTAAGCGACATGCGGGCGCACCAGATAACCGTCTTCGGCATAGGCGATCGCCGGGGCGACGATCTCGCGCCATGGCAGGCTGCCAAACCGTTGATGGGACTCGTAATAGGCTTTTAAGCTTCCGGGCACGGTGATCGATTGATAGCCGACATCGTTGACCCGATCCTTCAAGATGAAGCCGAAGCCGTCTCGGGTTTCACCTTCGATCAAGTCGGCCCACATGTCGTCGCGGGTCGCCGCCGGTGCATTGCCGTGGAAATCGATACACAGATGTTGCCCGGCGCCCGGCATGTAGATCTGCATGCTGCCGAAACCGGCGATGCCGCACATCATCGGGTCGACGACCCCTTGAACCAGAGCACAGGTTATCGCCGCATCCACGGCATTTCCGCCTTGGCGCAAAGCCACGGCGCCTGATTCTACCGCTTCCGGCTGCGGTGCCACGATCATTGCTTCGGACATGGCGCACTATTCCTTGTTCGGCCTCAACAAACTGATCCGTCATTGTGATCCGTCGGTCAGGGCCGCGCAACGGTGCGCAGGCAATTCATGCAAATTGGAAAGTCTGGATTTGGCCGACCTTTACTGCCAGTCCAGCGGCCGCTTTATGCCTTTCGCCCACAATCCGCGTCCGGCACGGCGGGCTTCGGCTTCGGTGCCGTCGAACCGGTCGGTTTGGTTGCGGTCGGCGCGCGCCCAGCCGGTATAGACCATGCCACCGGACAAGTCATAGCCATCAACACTGCATCGCGCCAGGCGGTGGCCGGCGTCGGCGTTGCCGACGGGGACGCAGCGGACGGTTGCGCCAACCGTCAAATCAGCGAGCTGTGACGTCGCCACTTTGCCGCAATCGAACGGCCGATCCTGGCGTTGGCAGAGCGCGCCGGGCGCGGGCACGGCGATGCCAAGCAGCTGAAAAGATTGGCCGGCAACCGTCAAAGTCCGGCCATCGGCGACCGCAGCCGAGCCAACGACGTCGGTCGCGGCGAGGCCGGCACTTGCCACCGTCAAAAACAGGGCCGTCAACCCTGCCCGGCAAATGAAATGTAACCGCATCTGTCAGCACGCTCTTTCTGCTTGTTTCCCGGATTTCTTAGCTCGGCCGCGGTCGGCGGACAAATCACATACGCTCGACCGCAGAATGCGCGGGCAGCGATACACCGTCGGGCAGCCGCAGAACAATGATCCGGCCGCCCTGATGGACAACGTCGATTCCAGGCAGGGTCAGCAGCGCCTCGTCGGACAGGGCATCGGCGTACAGCACCACAAGGTAATCCTTGTTCATGAGCCGCGGACCCAGTTCCAGCCGGCCAATCGGGCTTTCCGCGATGGCGGTGGCAATCCGCACGGGAACGCCGTGATCGCGATCAAGGGCACGACGAGCGGCGGATGCCGCCAGCGGCTGTTTTTGCGGATCCGTGAACATGGTCGGCAGAAAGATGCGCCTTTCGATCACGGCTAGGCTCGGCATATGGATCAAGTTGGGGAATCCGCCCAACACATAGAGCCAACCCGGCTGCTGCTGCCGCTGTTGATTGTATTGAGATCGGTAATCCTCAAAGGACATGGCACTTTCAACAACCGCGCCAACGGCGACCGTGTCCAATCCGGCGCGAAGATCCGCGAGGTAATCGCCGAAACTGCGCCATTGGTGGGTCAGCATCGCCGTCCGGCCGACGAAGATCAATCCCAACAGCGCCGCAACCGCAACCAGCCGGCGCTGATTGAACGGCGCCGGTCGAAGTGCGGCGATACCAACCAACACGGCAATAATCGGAAACCGTTCGGCAACGAAGGCGGTGTCTGCAAAATTGCTGGGAAGGATGAGAAAACCCAGAAAGAACACAGCCAGTGCCGGCGCCATCGTCGAGGCGAACGTGAATCCGGCACAGCGCCAAATGTAGACCATCAAGGCAAGCACGACCGACAGCCAGAACATGTTGATTTCGAGGCCATAGCTCAACAGCGGCATCATCAGGCCGCGCACCCGCGACCCGGCAGTCCACGGCCCCGATGCGACGGCGGTATCACCCGGTGCCGACAGATAAAGCAGCGCGGGCAGAACAAATTGCAGGGCAATGATCAGCCCTTCGATCAGTGCTGCTTTCTGGACAAGGCGCCAGGGCCGCCCGGCCCCCGCGACGACCAAATAATGCCCGCCGATCAGGGCACCGTAGAAGGCAAGCGCGCTCAAATGGACAAAAAACAGCCCGAGCGCCATGGCCAGACCAATAAGCACGCGCAGAGCCACCGGCGCCCGACCGAGTTGAATCCACGCCGCCGTCGCCGCCATCGACAAACCGACACCAAGCGTAAAATTCATGAAACCGGCGATGAAGGCGCCATGGTGGACGAACAGCGCGGCCATGACAGGCCACCAATGCCATTCCCGCCACAGCACTCGGTGCAAATATGCCGTCCCGGCAAGCGTCGCCAGCAGGCTGAGGGCGAGAAAGATCTTGCCGGCGACGTAGACCCCGGTCCAACGGCTAAGAACCATGAGAATGGCATCGTTGGCGAGATTGGGCAGCGGCCGCCAGCGGGACTGGTAACTCGCCGCCAACACGGCATCACTTTCCAAATGGGATAGAACGTGCGCCCGCGCCAAATGGTTCGGATAATCCAGCAATGGTGGGATCTCGACGGCCAAAAGCGGCAGGCAGACAATCGTCGCGACACAGATATAGAGGCATACCAACTGGCGGCCCGACCACGGTCGAACCATGGCGCCGACGGCACGCGGCAAAGCATGTTCGGCCGGCTGCACGGGGCTTTCTCCTCTCGGATCTTGTCGGGTAGGATCGCCCGTCAAACTGTGCCGGCACCGGCTTAAAGTCCCGTAAACGGCCGGCCGCAGAAAACAGGCGGCCACAGGCCCTTGGCCACTCCGTAGCACTAGGGTAAATTCGCCGCCATGCGCTTCCCCGACCCCTTGATTCCCGGCCGACTGGTCCGCCGCTACAAACGGTTTCTCGCCGATGTCACCCTCGAGACCGGTGACCTGGTGACCGCCCATTGCGCCAATCCCGGGGCGATGACAGGCCTCAACCTGCCCGACACCGAAGTCTGGCTGTCGCCCAGTCGAAATCCAGCCCGAAAACTGGCGTATTCCTGGGAATTGGCACGTATTGGCGACGGCCTTGTCGGCATCAATACCGCCCACCCCAATGGCCTGGTCGAGGAAGCCATCCGCGAAGGCCGCATTGCCGAAGTCCGCGGCTACGAAACGCTACGGCGCGAGGTCAAATACGGCAAGAATTCACGCGTCGACATATTGTTGAGCGACGATGAAAAACCCGATTGCTATGTCGAGGTCAAAAACGTGCACCTGATGCGGCAAGACGGCCTCGCTGAATTCCCCGACGCGGTAACCAAACGGGGCACCAAGCACCTCAACGAATTGGCTGATATGGTCGCGGCCGGCCATCGCGCGCTGATGGTGTATTTGGTCCAGCGGGAGGATTGCCCGCAATTTACGATTGCCGCCGATATCGACCCCGACTATGCGGCAGCGTTCGAGGCGGCAACCAGCCGCGGTGTTGAGGCGGTGTGTTACGGCTGCTCGTTGACCACCGAGGGCATCGACGTCGCCGATTCCATTCCGATCGTCGTCTAGGCCCGTCGCGCTCAGACAACAGTCCGGATCAATGGGAGGTTTCTCATGGGCAAAGCCACCGGTCAGACGTCTCACTCTGATATAGAATCGGCTGAGGATGCAGTTGTGTTCCGGCACGATGTTGCCGAGCGCCTGATCAAATACGGCCGCATGGTCGTCGCCCGCGGCTATATCCACAACTCGCTCGGAAATATCGCCATCCGCGTGCCTCATCCGGCTTTTCCCCACGGCGTCGCCTATGCCAAGCATGCCGGCGTTTCGCTCGAGGAAATGGAGCTCGAGCATGTCGTGATCACCGACATACCAACGAACCGTTTGCTCTATGGCACTGTTCCGACCAGTGTCGGCCACCAGCTCAATCGGGAGATCTTGCGCCTGCGCCCGGATGTCAACGCTGTGATCCACGTGCATCACGACGAGACCATTGCGCATTTCGCGGCCGGCCGGCTCGATGCCGTCAGGGCGGTGTCCCTGGAATACCCCTACGTCATGGCCAAGCCCGCCTGTGTGGTGCCGTCACACCTCGACGTCGAAGCAGATGTCGGACCGATCAAAGACTTCATCCAAGACACCAATTCTCTGGTCATGGTGCGCCATGGCATTACCACTTTGGGTCGCAACGTCTCCGAGGCTTATCACCGGCTCAATACGTTGACTTCGGAGGTTCGCCGCATCGTCACCATGGAGTTGTTGGTGGCAGTACGCGGCACGGACGCTGATTACCTCACTGACGAAGAAGTGCGTTGGATGTACGAACGGGCTGAAGGTGTGATCTATCCGGAAGGCTCCGCCGTATTCGGCCAAGACCTATAGTGCGTGTGGATGGACGGCCTATGCGCCGAACGCCGTAACCGGAGACGCGGATCCCGCCTCACCGTCGGCTCGCCGGCAGGGCGTTCAATTTTGCTCGGATTGCTCTACGGCGGCCGGTAATCCGGTCGGCTTGCGCGGCCAGGCTTTGACCACCGCGGCCGCCAAGGTGGCCAGGGGAATCGCAAAAAACAACCCCCAAAACCCCCAAAGCCCGCCAAAGATCAGCACCGCAATGATGATCGCATTGGGATGCAGATTGACCGCCTCGGAAAACAACAACGGCGCCAGCAGATTGCCGTCCAGCGCCTGAATGATCAGATAGACGGCGGCAGCAATGGCCAGCTCTGACGACAGTCCCGACTGAAAAAAAGCGACGAAAACCACCGGGATGAACACCAGCGCGGCGCCAATATACGGGATCAAGACGGAAAATCCGGTGAGAACCCCGAGCAGCATGGCGAACTGCAATTCGATAATAGTGAAACTGACAAACGTGACCGACCCGACAATGACGATCTCATAAGCCTTGCCGCGGACATAATGGCCGGTTTTTTGATCGACCTCGCGCCAAACACCTTCGACAAGATGCCGATCCTTGGGCAAAAATTTGCCAAGCCAACCCAAGATCGACTTTTTGTCTTTCAGGAAAAAGAACACCATCAAGGGCACCAAGATCGCGTAGACCACAATCGACACCAGGTTCATGACGCTGTTCAGCGAATACTGCAAAGCGGTCTGCCCGAAACCGAGGATCTCCAATTTCACTGAGTCCATGATTTGCCGAACCTGCGCCTCGTCGATCAACGCAGGGTAGCGCTCCGGCAACGCCAGCAGAATTTCTTGGAACCGGGCCATCATCGACGGCATTTGCTGGACCAGTTGCGCCAACTGTTTTGTCAGCAACGGTAGGATGGTCAACAACGCGAACAGCGCGGCCGCCAGAAACCCAAGAAACACGATGGTGACGGCGGTGAGGTTGGGCAAGCCACGCCGACGCAGCCAAGTGGCTGGAGAATCCAACAAATACGCAATGACCACCGCCGCTATCGCCGGTGCCAGCATTTTGCCGGCGAAAATAACCGCCGCGAAGCCGCCGACAAGCAGCACGAACAGCAGCACCACTTGCGGGTCGGCAAAACTGCGCCTCAGCCAATCTCGAACTAGGTCCATTTCATCTCCAGCGGCGGTACCGGTCACACGCCCGGCCGATTTACTCTAAATTTGACATTTTCGGACCAATTATAAATTAGTCGACCACGGCCGCCCAGTTGGGTTATGACTCGCTCTTGCCGTGATATCGAGGCGACACCAACGGGACCGCGCCACTATAGCGGAAATGATGGAATGGATTACTTAGAAAGTCGAAACGCACCCTTGCGCAACACCGGCCAAATCAAACTGCATGGGCCCGAAGAATTCGAAGCCATGCGGCGCGCCGGTCGCCTGGCTGCGGAATGCCTCGATCTCATTCAACCCATGGTCGTGCCCGGCGTCACAACCGGTGAGCTCGACCGGATTTGCCATGAGTTCATTGTCGACAATGGCGCCGTGCCGGCACCGTTGAATTATCGTGGTTTTCCGAAGTCGATTTGCACATCCATCAATCACGTGGTGTGTCACGGCATTCCCGGCGACCGGGTGCTAAAGGACGGCGATGTCATGAATATCGACGTCACGGTTATTGTCGACGGTTGGCATGGCGACACCAGCCGCATGTTCGGTGTCGGTCGCGTTGCCCGCAAGGCCGAACGGTTGATGGCCATCACCTACCGCAGCATGATGGCCGGCATTGCCGCTGTCCGGCCGGGCGGCCACACCGGCGATATCGGCCAAGCCATCCAGGCGATTGCCGAGGCCGAGCGCTGTTCCGTCGTGCGGGACTTTTGCGGTCATGGCTTGGGCCGCGTATTCCACGACGCGCCGAATATTTTGCATTACGGCCGATCGGCAACCGGTGATGACCTGAGGCCCGGCATGTTCTTTACGATCGAGCCAATGATCAATCTCGGCAAATGGCAGGTGAAAATCTTAAGCGACGGCTGGACCGCCGTTACCAAGGACCGCTCCTTGTCCGCACAATTCGAGCATTCCATTGGCGTGACGGATACCGGCTACGAGATCTTCACGGAATCGCCAAAAGGTTTGCATTGCCCTCCTTACGCGTAGACTGCCGTTGATCCGCGCGGGGTTCGGTGGCACCATCCTCCGGTGAACGACAACGACCTCAACAAGGGCCATCGGGCTCGCCTTCGGCAACGCTTCCTCACCAGCGGGGCCGACGGGCTGCACGACTATGAGCTGATCGAATTGGCATTGTTTGCCGCCCATCCGCGTGGCGATACCAAGCCGATGGCCAAACGTTTGGTCAAGCGCTTCGGATCATTCAACGGTGTGGTGACCGCCGAGCCGGCGCGGTTGAGAGAAGTCGACGGCGTCGGCGATGCCGCGGTCGCCGCATTGAAACTTGTCGAAGCCGCCGCTGTGCGGCTGGCGCGCGGCACCGTTCTTAATCAACATGTCATCTCGTCTTGGCAAGCCTTGCTGGATTATTGCCACGCCAGCATGGCCTACCGCCCGACGGAGCAGTTTCGCATTCTGTTCCTGGATCGAAAAAACCGCCTAATCGCCGACGAATTGCAGCAAACCGGAACCGTCGACCACACGCCGGTCTATCCGCGCGAAGTCGTCAAACGGGCGCTCGATTTGAACGCATCGGCCATTGTCATGGTGCATAATCACCCAAGCGGCGATGCGACGCCCAGCAATGCCGATATTGACATGACCAAGGAAGTGGCAACGGCCGCCAAGGCCGTCGGTATCGCGCTCCACGATCATGTAATCGTCGGCCGCCAGGGCCACAAGAGCTTTAAGGCCTTGCATCTGCTCTAACCCGGGTCAATTTCGAAATATTATATATAATATGTATTGATTTTGAACGACGGCCGTGCGAGAATCAATGTTCTCGATTTACTGGCTAGCCACGTCGTCAGACGGCAACGCCTCGCCGACCAGCTCGGCGATCATTTCGGCATCGTCATCAAAGTCGATGCCAAGCAACTTATCCGTTTCCCGTACCACCTTCCCCCGCAATACACCAAAGCGAGAAATCGTCAAGGTGACGGATGTCCCGACCGGAACGCTTTGGTCGGCACGCACATGGGCGCCGCTTAGCGAGAGATTCATCACCACGCATTTGATGACGCGGCTGTCGACGACCAATGTTCCCGAAAACAACGACGACGTACGGCGATACCGACGACGGTTGTTGCGTTTGGGCTTGCCAAGTTCGGAAGGGGTGTTTGAGGATCTCATGGCATTCTTGCTCCGCAATGATCGGGCCATCATGCCGAATGGTCCCCGCACCACAGAATATCCCACCCAGGCTTTAATTTTTGTTAACAGACCGTTTCTTTTGGTGCCTTCCGATCAACCGCGCATCACAGGCATTTTACCGGCATTTATCCGAAGTTGATTTCCCGTCGTCGGCATTCCGTATCATCATGGTATATGGCCTGAACGGCCGCCCGTAATTGAACTCGACGCCCAATGCCGACGGCACAGCAGGCTATTTTTGCGACGCTGGGGTATTGGCCTGACCGCAAATTGTCTTCTGTCATAAATTGAACACGAGTATGGACAATGAAATATGTCGCCGCTCTGGTTGCCATGATCACCGCGTCCTCGGCCGCTGCCATGGGCACCGAACACCGACCCGCGGCTGAGATCGGGACCACGACCTGTGCCACGCACATCAGTCGAGGCGAGGCCGACAACCACAACAACATTGCTATATGGATGGCAGGGTATCTATCCGCCTACGACCTTTTGACGCACAACAATTTCAAAGTGATAAAAACCTCCGATCCGGATACGGCATTGGTCTGGATTGCCCAATGGTGTCGCGACAATCCCAAACGTCGCCTCAATGACGCTGCCGCCAACTACGTGCTGACCCTCTGGCGCAAGTAACCAGCCTAACGCCAATAAATCCGTCGGCGAAATTTACGATTGCCTTGATGGTTAACCATCACTCTCTCCTAAGTCTTTGAAAATATTAGAAAATAGCATCCGGCACGCATGTTGCGAGATGATCGAGCAAAATGCGGATCACGTCGATTCGCCAATAACAGCGCGACATCATGGCAATGGGCTTCCGACAATGAAAAAGTGGATAGCGACGCTGAACGACAGCGGTGATCGAAGCGGTTTCATCGAATACGGCCTGATAGTGGCAATTCTTGCCATGGCGTTGGTCGGCGTCCTCTCGTCCGACGGGGACAATGAGACCACGCTTCGGCAACAGCAGCCGGTCAAAAAAATGGAGGCCACCCGTCAACACAGTTCCCTGCTGACCGGCCTCGGACCACTGTTCGAAATGACGTCAGGAGGGCATCATGACTAACATCGCGCAACAAGCGGCAGAGAGCCGACGTGTCGAACATTGGCAAACTTTGGCGTTAATCGTTGCTGTTCTCACCTTGGTAGTCGGCGTTGGCGACGTTATATCCACCAATCAAGGACTTGCTGCCGGCGCCGTCGAGATCAACCCGTTGTTCGCTTGGCTTCAGGCTGAAATGGGCGCCTGGTGGTTTCTGCCAAAGATGGCGCTACATGGCGTGGTGGCGGCAATGGTCTTGTGGTATCCGCAGCCTATCGTTATGTCCATCGTTATACCAATCATACTGGCCAACAGCGCCGTCATCGTCAGTAACTTTGCCCTGGCGGTCGCCTGACCGTTATACCAAATCCTTGAGTTAATAAGAGAATCATCGCATCATGAAGCCGAACTTCGCTCTTGGGGGATAGCTCGGCGGTCGGCGTTGGCCTTTGTGTTCGGCAGTCCGACCGGAAAGGAGGCACGATGCAGGTGAGCGCAGTCCTTGGCCAAAAGGGAGACCGCGTCGTAACCGTGTCTCCATCGGACAGCATTGCTGACGTTGCGGCCATTTTAAGCAAAAATAAAATCGGTGCGGTGTTGGTTCGCGCCGATGACGGTGCCGTGCTCGGCGTGCTGTCGGAACGCGACATTGTGCGCGGCGTTGCCCAGTCCGGCGTCGACAGCTTGAACAAATCAGCCGCCGACCTTATGACAAAAGATGTCATCACGTGTGATGCGGAGGACACTGTGAACGAGGTCATGGCGACGATGACCGATCACCGCATTCGCCATGTCCCGGTGATGCGTGACGGCGCGTTGGCCGGCGTCATTTCCATTGGCGATGTGGTCAAAAATCACCTCGCGGAAATCGAGCGCGAACGTCAAGCGCTGCGCGATTACATTTCGACCGGCTAGAACCATCGCGGACAGCCATTGATGCGTCCCTTGCATACCTTTCCCATGGATCGGCGACGGCAGATTCGTGGCGTGTTTTTCGACATCGACGACACCCTGTCGACGGACGGTAAATTGACTGCCGAGGCGTATGGGGCGCTCGCGGCGTTGCAAGCTGCTGGACTGATCACCGTGCCCATCACTGGGCGCCCGGCCGGCTGGTGCGACCATATCGCCCGCATGTGGCCGGTTGACGGCGTTGTCGGCGAAAACGGCGCCTTCTATTTTCGCTACGAGCCGCGCATCAAAAGACTGAGCAAACGGTTCGTCGCGTCGCGTTTGGAGCGCGAGCAGAACAGGGAACGGCTGCAGGCTCTGCGCATTCGCATATTGGAGGCGGTGCCAAGCGCTGATGTTGCGTCGGATCAACCCTATCGGGAAGCGGACCTGGCGATCGACATCTGCGAAGACGTGCCCGCGTTGTCGGAAGCCGAAATTGAGCGCGTGATGGCACTTTTCGAAGAGGCCGGTGCGCGTGCTAAACGCAGTTCCGTGCATGTCAACGGTTGGTTCGGCGCTTACGACAAGCTTTCCACGACCAAGCGGCTGATGCGAGACGTTTTCGACATCGATCTCGACAAGGACCAGGCGGATTTCGTGTTTGTCGGCGATTCGCCCAACGATAGCCCGATGTTCGGTTTTTTCGATTACGCGGTCGGCGTCGCCAACATCGCTGCGTTCGTCGGGCAGATAGAGCACGCGCCGAACTATGTGACCGAACAGCCTTGCGGTGCCGGTTTTCGGGAACTGGCGGATGCGCTCCTCGTCGCGCCCACCGCCCACCAGAGCGGTTGACAGCCGTAGCCGACCGCTTGTTCGACCGAATATAGCTCCGGGCGCCTCTCGACTTTGCCGCCAATCCCCCGACCAGGGCAAAATCTTTGGTGCCGCACAGGGTTAAGCCGAATGTTAACCTAGTCTTGCTATGACTCTTTTTGGGGCAATCAGGCAGTGGTCGAGTGGCCGCAAGTCAAGGGCAGGTTATGGACGTCGAAGTCGGCTATTTGACGGAAGTCATTATCATCCTCTTGGCGGCTGTCGTCTCGGTTTCCATCTTTCAACGCCTCAAGCTGACGTCGGTACTCGGCTATCTGGCCGCCGGCGCGGTTATTGGCCCGCACGCGTTGGGCCTAATTACCGATACGGAGACTGCCAGGCCGCTGGCTGAACTCGGCGTGGTATTCCTGCTTTTCACAGTCGGCCTCGAACTTCCAATTGGTCGGGTAAAACTTCTGCGCGGATCAGGTTACGGCCTCGGCGCCATGCAGGTGATCGTTACCATCGCCGCCATCGCTGTGGCCTGTCTGCTGGCTGGGATCGAGCTCGCGACGGCGATCGTTGTCGCTGGCGCGTTAGCGCTATCGTCGACCGCGGTCGTATTGCAGTTGCTCACCGAGCGCGGTGAGTTGACCACGCGCCATGGCCGCTTCGCGTTTGCCATCTTGATCATTCAAGACCTGGCGGTCGGCCCGCTTCTGGTCATTTCATTGGCCTTGGTCGGCAACGAAACGGCGATTGGTTCGGCGCTTGGCATTGCGACGCTCAAGGCGGTTTTCGCTTTGGGCGCGATTGTATTCTTTGGCCGCCTCGCACTGCGGCGGCTGTTCAAATCGGTAGCCGTCGGCCGCAATCCGGAAATATTCGCGGCCATGACATTGCTTGTGGTTTTCTGTATCGGTCTTGCCACCAAGACCGCCGGCTTATCCATGGCATTTGGTGCATTTCTCGCCGGCATGCTCCTGGCCGAAACCAGCTACCGTCATCAGGTCGCCGCTGTTATTCAGCCGTTCCGCGGGCTCTTGTTGGGCCTGTTCTTCATCACCGTCGGCATGTCGATTGACATTCAGGTGGCGTTGTCATCGCCGATGCTGATCGTCGTCCTGCTGGCAGCGCTTTTGACAAGCAAGGCTGCATTGATCGCCCTGATAGCGGTCGCCGCCGGCCAGCCTGTTCGTTCCGCGATTTATCTTGGGCTGTTGCTGTGTCAGGGCGGCGAGTTCGCCTTCGTCCTGCTTGGTGTTGGCGCCGGACATGGCGCCGTTCCACCGGCAATGGCCGACCACCTGGTCGTCGTCGTCATTTTGTCAATGATGATTACCCCGCTTCTGGCGGCACTGGCGCGGCGCTTGCTGCAGCGCATGGCGGACGCCAACGCGGCGATCGAGACGACCAGTCACACGCACACCGAAGATCTCGAGGATCATGTCATCATCGCCGGCTATGGCCGCTCCGGCCAAGCCGTTGCCGAAGTCCTGGCACGCGAATCGGCTGCATTCATTGCCATCGATCTCGACCCGGATATCATTGCCAACGCCCGCCGGGCCGGCGCGCCGGTCTATTACGGCGATGCCTCCCGACCGGAAGTCATGACCGCCCTTAACGCCGATCGTGCCAAAGCCGTCGTGGTTACGGTCGACAATGCGGTGCTATCGGTGCGAATCGTTGCTTTCATCCGCTACTTTTTCCCCGACGTTAAAGTGTATGTACGCGCCCGCGATGAGGCCCACCACAGAGAATTGCGCGCCGCCGGCGCCGACGACATTGCGTTGGAACCGCAAGATGCGGCACGCAAGATGGCGGCGACGATCATTGCCGCGGAGCCAAAGCCGCATGAGTCCGATTCGGAAGTTTCCGCGGTCGCTCAGGGATAACGCCGCGTTCAAACGCAAACGCTAAGCGCTCCACCCTTAATTCCACCAAATCTCGACAACTCTTGAACACCCGGTTATTTGGGTTTCGTAAAATCAGCTGTCTGACTTAAATATAGCACCAAATCGGGTTGTGCAGGTGTTCTCACGGTCGCGATAAAGAACCGATATAGTTCACTAGACGCACTAATAGCGGCAGCGTGAACGTTGACTTCAAATACTTCTTCGGCCAAGTCGTGCTTGCAATTGCGCAAGCTGGTTGCCTTGAATTCGGCCAACTGTTGACCAATTTGTAACAGCGCGTCAATCGGACCGATGTTCCGCACGCTTAAAGCGAATACGTTACGTTTTGTTGGTGCATAGGCCAAAAATTTGTGTTACCAGGGGACTCAATATTAACAATTCCCATGACCTGCGTTGTTAGATACTAACGTCAAGTTTTACTGCGGGTTGGGCCAAATCAACAATCATTATGGTCGGAGCAACTGAATGCCGAGAGTAAAAAGCGAAGACGGTGTAAAGCGTCCTAATCCTGTGGACGTGCATGTCGGCAAGCGCGTCAGGCTACGGCGGACCTTGATGGGGATGAGTCAAACTAAGCTCGGAAACGCGCTTGGGCTCACGTTCCAACAAGTCCAGAAATACGAAAACGGATCCAATCGAATTGGCGCGAGCCGGTTGTATCAGATCGGCCAAATTCTCGGCGTTCCGGTGTCGTTCTTTTTTGAGGACATGGATCCCGCGACCTCCCCCGGCAGCGATGGTGCCTATAACTTCGCCGACGACGAACGTGGCGACATGGTCGCTAAACGAGAAACGCTAGAACTGGTCCGGGCATACTACCGCATCGATAGCGCCCGTGTGCGACGCGGTATTGTCGACATGATTCGGGCGATCGGCAGCGAAGACGCCGACAACTAATCACGACTGCTTGCCAACCGACCTCACGTGCCTTTAGCGGCACGCGGGGTCTGTTGGCGTGTGGAAAATCGACGCTTGCCGTCGAGTGAGCTGGCTTGTCGTTGCTTGATCCGGCACGAGACGCAGTGGTATAGAGTTGCGTCCACGCGACAGGTTGAACCGCGACGGTTTTCCAACAATGATTGAGCGCTACGCACGACAAGCAATGACGGCCGTTTGGCAGCCAGAGAACAAGTTCAGAATCTGGCTCGACATCGAAGCTCATGCTTGTGACGCGCAAGCCTCCTTGGGTGTCATCCCCAAGGAATCGGCGCAGGCCGTACGCGAACGCGGCGCATTCCAGATCGATCGAATTGATGCGATCGAACGCGAAGTGAAGCACGATGTTATTGCATTTCTGACCAACCTCGCCGAAAACGTTGGTCCGGAGGCGCGCTTCGTCCATCAAGGCATGACGTCGTCTGACGTACTGGACACTTGCTTGTCGGTACAGCTTACGCAAGCAACCGATATCCTGCTGGCGGATATGGACGTGTTGCTGGCGGCGCTAAAGCGCCGCGCGTTCGAACACAAATATACCGCCTGTATCGGCCGAAGCCATGGCATTCATGCTGAGCCAACAACCTTCGGGCTGAAACTGGCGTCGGCCTATGCCGAGTTCGACCGCAACAAGGACCGGCTGACCGCTGCGCGCAAGGAAATCGCGACGTGCGCCATTTCCGGCGCCGTCGGCACTTTCGCCAACATCGATCCGCGCGTTGAAAGCCACGTCGCCGAAGCCATGGGACTGCAAATTGAACCGATTTCGACGCAGATTATCCCACGGGATCGCCATGCAATGTTTTTCGCGACGCTGGCCGTGATCGCCTCCAGCATTGAGCGGCTGGCCACGGAAATACGCCATTTGCAACGCACCGAGGTTCTGGAAGCGGAAGAGCATTTTACGGAAGGGCAGAAAGGCTCTTCAGCAATGCCGCACAAGCGCAATCCAATCCTGACGGAAAACCTGACCGGCTTGGCACGCATGGTGCGTAGCGCCGTTGTCCCGGCCTTGGAAAATGTCGCGCTTTGGCACGAACGTGACATTTCCCATTCATCAGTGGAAAGGATGATCGCGCCCGATGCGACAGTCACGCTCGATTTCGCCCTCAACCGGCTCGCCTCCGTTATCAACCGCCTCGTGGTCTATCCGGAGAACATGGCGCGCAACTTGAACCAGCTGGGTGGGCTAGTCCATTCACAACGTGTATTGCTGGCGCTGACGCAAAACGGTGTGAGCCGGGAGGACGCCTATCGGTTGGTGCAGCGCCACGCAATGGCGGTTTGGCGAGACGGTGAAGATTTTTTGTCGCTCCTGAAGGTCGATCCGGACATTACCGCGGCGTTGAGCAGCACCGACCTCGATGGGCTGTTTGACTTTAGCTTCCATACGAGACACGTTGATTCCCTGTTCGATAGGGTATTTCAATCCCGCTAGTTTTGTTCCGTATACAATATTGATGGTTCGGGACGGAGATTCTGAGGGATTCAGTGGTTGGAGAACTCCCCCAGACCATGCGCATCCTTGTGATTTCGCCTGTATATCCGCCGATGCGAGTGGCCGAAGCCGACCACACGTTCCATCTCTGCGATCACTTTTCTCGAATGAACCTGGATGTGCATGTCTTGACGACGACTGCGCCCGATACGGCGACGCATCCTGCGGTCAAATGCCACCCCCTAATGAATGACTGGTCATGGCCTGAATTACTCAAAATAACAAGAACAATAAACCATATAAAACCTGATATCGTATTCATTGTTTTTCTTGGAAGCTTGTACAAATACAAGCTGATGATTACGGCTATCCCGAAATTGATTAAGCTATTTTATTCAAACATTAAATGCGTGACGATGTTCACCAACGTCGGCGGCGGCGGTGGGCTTTCGACAGTCGGCCGTTCTTTTGCCAATTGGGTGGGCAAGCACAAGTATGGAACGCTGTTGACGTCCAGCAACTGGATTTTTGCTCTGTCCGAACGGTCGCAGGACAGACTGCTGACGCTCAGCCCGAGCGTGAAACCCAGGCTAAAAATGCTGCCCGTCCCGGTGATTATGAAGATCGCGCCGATCGCACCGGACCAGGCACGATCGGAGGGTCGCGACAAACTCGGACTTGCACTAGACACGCCAATAGTTGCCTATTTCGGGCGAATTTACCCCGGCAAGGGGCTGGAGACGCTCTATCAAGCGTTCAGCCGTGTGTTGCATGTTCGCCCGGACGCACGGCTTCTTGTGATTGGCGGCAATCTCTCTGACGATCTTTGGCTCATGCCGCAGGATTATACGCAAACGTTAAGCGATCTTGCGCGGGACCTCGATATCGACAACAGCATCATTGCCACCGGAGAATATCCCTGGGACAGCGATTTCGCCTCGCTATGCCTTTATGCCTCCGACCTTTGTGTGTTGCCTCTCGATGGTGGCGTTGTGATGCATAACAGTTCACTTTCCGGCGCTGTCGCGCACGGCCTACCTATAGTCGCCACACAAAAAGGCGCACTCGAAGCGCCACTCGAAGACGGCGTCAATGGCCTTTTCTGCCGCCAGCGCGACCCCGAGGCGATGGCCGATTCGATCCTGAAGGTATTGGATGATCCCGAGCTGCAAGCAAGACTGCGTGCCGGCGCGCAAAAACTGGCCTCGGAAGCCATGTCCTGGGAAACAACATTGTCAATATTGTCGAACACGCTCGAATTCGATTGGCAAGAGGCGGATGTCGAAGCCCCGGGCATCGCACGGTGATTAGTTGAAAGAAACGCCTAGGCGGAGCCGAGGGATTTTTACCGATCGACTAGGACCTGTTCATGATTGGCAGCGTAACGGTCATGCGCAGACCGCCCTGGGTACGATTGCCGGCGACAACACTTCCACCCATGGCCTCGATGTGTCGTTTCACCACCCAGAGCCCAATACCCATATGCTGCGACCCATGGGCGTTTGTCGACTTATGCTGCTCGGAACGAATTGAGCAATAGCGCTCGAAAATTCGTTCCAGATTACCTTCCGCGACACCGGGCCCGTTATCGTCAACCGTCAACGAGACAATCCGCGACTCGCGCCTTAGCCGAACGTTTATCTCGCCGTCCGGCGGCAGGAAACTCATGGCATTTTCAACGAGATTTTCGACCACCATCTCCAACAA